>Ga0209417_1002139_pt1 | contig 32221 bp, 22 predicted proteins | sample RifGroF2_FD_184002 | JGI IMG/M metagenome (GOLD analysis project Ga0209417, IMG submission 184002) | Groundwater microbial communities from Rifle, Colorado, USA - Groundwater F2 (SPAdes) (version 2) | ecosystem: Environmental > Aquatic > Deep subsurface > Groundwater | place: Rifle, Colorado... | reverse complement strand
TTGTGCAAAAAATTAAGAATTTTGTGAGAAAATTGTAAAGAAAAAAAATTGTAAAGAAAAAATAGAAAAATATTATGACTCTATTTTTTTTAGAGAAAATTTTTTAGGGGTTTTCTTGCTGACACTAATTAATTTGGTTTTTTCTTTTTTGCAGTGTGAAAAATAAGTTTTATATTTGCACCTCTTTCAGAAATTTCCCGGATAGGTGGGTGAGTGGCTGAAACCAACAGTTTGCTAAACTGTCGTACTTCGTAAGGGGTACCGGGGGTTCGAATCCCCCCCTCTCCGCAGGTAAGTATGTCAATTGACATCAAAATGACTCAAATCCCTTTAGGTTTCACGACTTAAAGGGATTTTTATTTAAAATCATAGCGCATAAAATTCCTCAGAACTCTTATTTCAGCTACCTTTTAGTTGTCCTGTTTTTAAATTTACCGTACATATTTGTATACAAAATTAAGAAGTGAAAAAACTCTTGTTCACTACAACTTCATAGCTATTGCAATCAATTCAGCAAGGTCGTAGTTGTAAATTTCTTCTTCTTTGTTTTTGTATTTTAATCCATCAGTAAGCATAACCATACAGAATGGGCATGCGCTGGCAATAATTTCTGCTTTTGTTTCAAGGGCTTCTTCGGTGCGTTCAATAAAAATTTCTTTATTTCCTTTTTCGGCTTCTTTAAACATTTGTCCGCCACCTGCGCCACAGCACAAAGCAAAACTTTTGTTTCGTTCCATTTCAACCAACTCGGCATTTACAGAATGAATAATATTTCGCGGATTTTTATAATCATTATTAGCGCGGCCTAAATAACAGGGATCGTGGTACGTGATTTTTTTCCCGGTAAAAGGAGAATCATTCAGTTTAATTTTTCCGGTTTCAATAGCCTCCTTTAATAAGGTCGTGTAATGAACTACTTCATAATTTCCTCCAAGATCGGGATATTCATTTTTAAACGTATTAAAACAGTGTGGGCAAATAGTAATAATTTTCTTTACTTCATATATTTTGAATGTTTCGATATTCATGAGCGCCTGCATCTGAAACAGCATTTCATTACCTGCTCTTCGCGCAGGGTCGCCGGTACATGTTTCTTCGGTTCCCAAAACAGCATAATCAATATTCAGAGCATTCAGAATTTTTGCAAATGCGCGTGAAACTTTTTTGTAACGATCGTCAAAAGCACCTGCACAGCCAACCCAGAAAAGATATTCAGGTTTTTTTCCCTGAGCAAAAACATTTGCCATCACAGGAACTTCCACTCCTCCTTTTTCTTGTGTCCAGATGAGTCTGTCTTGCGGCGAGAATTGCCAGGGCGCCCCGTTATTCTGAATATTGTTGAAAATAGCGTTGATTCCCGACGGGGCAGACGATTCTTCCATTACAAGGTAACGGCGCATATCTACAATCAATGTTGGCTGGCTTATGTTAATCGGGCATTCTTTTGCGCAGGCATTACAGGTGGTGCATGCCCAGAGTTCTTCCGGAGAAATATAATCACGCACTAAAGATTTGTTATCGCTGAATTCTTTTCCATTTTTAACGAGACCCGGTCCTTTTTCGTTCATTCTGGAACGAATATCCATCATTACTTTTCTGGGAGATAATTTTTTTCCTGTAATGTTTGCAGGGCACACCGATGTACATCTGCCGCATTGGGTGCAGGAAAGAGAATCGAAATAATTTTTCCATGTTACATCTTCAATATCTTTTACTCCGAAACGTTCGATTACTACATCTTCAGCAGGTGTTGCATAAGCTGTTTCCGGATTCATCATGGACTTTACTTCTTTTGTAATAGAATCCATGGTTGTGAGTTTCCCAAGGGGTTCGATTCTGCTTAAAAATGTATTAGGAACCGAAAGAAAAACATGAAAATGCTTGGAGTAGGGGAGGATGTTTGCGAAAATTAAAACTAACAGAATGTGGCTCCACCAGCATATTTCATACATAATATAAGAACTGTGCATTCCTTGAAAAAGGGGCGCAATCAGTGCGCTGATAGGGTAAACTCCATGATACACTTCCTGCGGACTTGCAAGATAGTAAATGTTCATAGCCGCAAGCGATACCATCAGAAATAAGATAAGAGATAGAGAGATTATTGCGTCAAAATGATTTTTATGACTTAGCTCAGGTCCATTGAAGCGTTTGATATTTCCTGAAAGTCTTCTGACCAGAAAAACAGAAATTGCAATAACTATAATGTATGCAAAAATATCTCCGGAAGCCATAAAGAAATCATAGAACGGTCCTAAAAAAGCAAAGATTTTTTCATGTCCTGTTATCCCGTCAATAATCATTTCGATACTTCCGATGAGGATAACCATAAAACCCCAGAAAACCAGTGCGTGCAATAATCCGATAACAGGCTTTCTTAAAATTTTTGTCTGAAAGCCTGAAACCATAATCATTTCAGCGATGCGTTTTCCAATATGCTTTATGGGAGCCGGTTTTGTAAGTTTAAAAAATGAATACAAACGTTTAACTGTAAAAAGAAAAACTGCGAAAGCAATAAACAGGGCTATCGAAAATACAATTTGTTTAATCATTTTATTTGAAATTTATTTTATAAATTAATGTTTTTTATACATTGTTCTGACACGAATTACACATATTTAGTGCAGCAAGAAAACTCATGTGATTGATAAGAAAAGTTCAATTTCAGGCAAGAGTAACGTGCTATGTTGAGCTTGCCGAAATACAGAAAGTTGACTTTTTTTTGCATGCACTATTTATCATAAAATGATATATGTTATTTGTGAAATTAGTGTCTTAATATTATTTTATAAAAAAAGCTAACTCTGCGATTAGACAGAATTAGCTTTATTAAATTTTCAGACAATTCAGAATTATGAATTAATGATAGCCATGGTATCCTGAGCAATAACTAACTCTTCATTAGTCGGGATAACCAGAACTTTCACTCTTGATTCAGGCTTGGAAATATCTGCAACTTTTCCTCTGAGTTTATCATTAGCCTGAGGATTAAATTCTACTCCCATGAATTCAAGACCGCTGCAAATAGCTTCGCGGGTTTCGGGTCCGTTTTCGCCAATGCCCCCAGTAAATACGATTGCATCAACACCACCCATTGCAGCTGCATACGCGCCTATATATTTTTTAACGCGATAGAAATACATATCCAAAGCAAGTGTGGCTCTTTTGTTTCCTTTATTCCACGATGCATCTTCTATGTCTCTCATATCAGAAGAAACCCCTGAAATACCTAGCACTCCGGATTTTTTATTTATGAGATTGGAAGCACCGTTCATATCTAATTTTTCTTTGTCAATAATATACATGAAAGCACCGAGGTCAAGGTCTCCGCAACGGGTTCCCATAATTAGACCTTCAACAGGAGTGAGTCCCATTGACGTATCATAGGATTTTCCTTTTTTAACTGCTGCAATGGAAGCACCGTTTCCAAGATGACAAGTTATGATATTAATATCTTCGTATTTTTTTCCTAATATTTCTGCAGCCTGCATAGAAACAAATTTGTGACTTGCTCCGTGGAAACCATATCTTCTGATTTTATATTTTTCATAAAGCTCATAAGGGAGAGCATATAAATAGGTATGCTCGGGCATTGTCTGATGAAAGGCTGTGTCGAATGTTCCGCATTGTGGTACTTCCGGTAAAAGTTTTTGCATGGCATAAATACCTTTGAGATTAGCAGGATTGTGAAGAGGAGCTAAATCTACACATTCTTCCATTTTATCCACAACAGCCTTTGTAATCATAACACTGCCACTGAATGTTTCGCCTCCATGTACAACACGATGCCCGACAGCTTTTATTTCATACTTGTCTTTAATAACTCCCAACACAGGATCCATAAGAGTTTTTAATATCAGGTCAATTCCAATGGTATGGTCGGGGACAACGTGAATGGATTTATGCTTTTCTTTTCCGGTTGCCTCATGTTTCAGCTCTGCATTTTCCAATCCGACTCTTTCAATAATACCTTTAGCAATTACATCTGCCCCTGTTGTCATATCAAATAACTGGTATTTGATGGAAGAACTACCACAATTTAAAACAAGTATCTTCATTTTTAATGAAATTATTAGTTAATAATTAATTTCCAATATTATAAATAATAAAAACTTCCTGCAATAGAGAAAATATGTTATAGAAAAACTTTTTGTTTATTTTTTATTTTAAGCAGAATAAATGTCCCAGTACGCTAAAAAACAAGCATTTTTTTGCTGATACTGAAAAATGTTTTTCACCACATCAAATCTTTCAGCTAAATTTTGTATGATTGAAGTGAGAAATATTTATTTACGAAGTAAGCAAATAAAACGACTGAAAGTTAAAACAATAATTTTCAGTCGTTTTATTTTTTTAGTGATTCCGACGGGGCTCGAACCCATGACCCACAGCTTAGAAGGCTGTTGCTCTATCCAACTGAGCTACGGAACCAATTTTCTTTGAAAGTTTGCAAAAATAGGTAAATTCTGTTTGATTTCAAAATATGAATTGAAATATTTAAAAATTACAGGTTTCGTATTTTTGATTTCGCTGTTTTGGAGTAAAGCCTGCTTCTGAAATTGTTTGCTGTAGCTCTTCTGCATTCATCGAGTATTTTGCTCCCGCTGATGATACTACATTTTCTTCAATCATAATAGAACCGAGATCATTTGCGCCTGCATTAAGGCAAACCTGCGCTGTATTTTTTCCTACAGTCAGCCACGATGCTTGTATGTTTTGAATATTGGGAAGCATAATTCTGCTTATTGCAATGGTGCGGATGTATTCTTCTGATTTTACAGAATTTTTTATTCCAAGTTTATTTTTCATTTCAGTATTATTATCCTGAAAAGGCCATGGAATAAAAGCAATAAAGCCGTAAGCTCCATCGGGTTTAACAGATTGTGTTTCCCTAAGTAAAATCAGATGTTGTATTCTTTCTTCAAGGGTTTCTACATGCCCGAACATCATGGTTGCAGAGGTTGGAAGGTTTAGCTTGTGCGCTTCTTTCATAACATCAAGCCATTCCTGAGTTGTGCATTTTGCGGGAGAAATAATTCTTCGAACCCTGTCGCTCAAAATTTCTGCGCCTGCTCCGGGCAAACTATCAAGACCTGCTTCCATAAGGGCTTTCAGAATTATTTCTGGACTTTTTTTCTCAAGCTTTGCTATATGGATAATTTCAGGAGGACCCAGTGCATGCAGTTTTAGTTTAGGGAAAAGTGTTTTTAGCTCTTTGAAAAGTTGTATGTGAAAATTTAATTTTAACCCCGGATGCAGTCCTCCCTGTAATAGTACCTGATTTCCTCCCAAATCAAATAATTCTGTAATTTTATTTTTGTATTCTTCGATTGATGTAATATAGCTATCCCCACTTCCCGGTTTTCTGAAAAAATTACAAAATTTGCATTGAGAGCAGCACACATTGGTAATGTTGACATTTCTATCAATCATCCATGTAACATTATTTCCGTGATTGTGTTGTTTTCTCAATTCATTTCCGATAAATATCAATTCGGAAAGAGGCGCATTCTTAAATAAAAATACGCCTTCTTCGAGGCTGAGCCATTCGAGATTTAAAGCTTTTTTATATAGTGTTAGCAAGAAAATTTATATTTTTTGTTTGACAATGTCAGTGCTTGATAAGAAAACGTCAAGTTCAAGCCTGCCTGTCCGGTAGGCAGGGCTTTCGAAGACCTGAAAATAAGGAGTGTACTAATGTACATGACTGTTTTTCAGGTCGAGAGTAACGCTGAAATTGACGTTTTCTTATCAAGCACTATATAGATTTTGTGTATTCATAAAAACAAGGCTGCATGAAGCAGCCCTGTAAGATAAATTTTATAGCGTTATTATTTTACTGAACTTTCGCATGAAAAAGAACTATTTATTTTTGTAATTTGAACCTATTGTTAACATTAATCCATATAAAAGATACTTCGACGGCATAGCTAAAATGGGCTACAAAAATATAATTAAATTTGTAATCGTTCAGTATATATTCCGGTACTCTGCACCTTGGTTTTTCTATAGTCTTTAATATTTTACAAATATTTTGCGGCTCTGCCGCTGTATTCCAAATATAGCAGCAGAGCTGCGATAACATTTGTAGCAGCGATAGCTGCGTTGTTTACAAAGGTGCAGCGCACCGGAATATTATTTTTTTGATTTCATTCCTAATTTTTCATGAAACAAGGAAAAGCAAAAAACATTTTATTATTCTCTTGAAAATGGCTGCTGTTATCATTTTTTTGCGAATTAATTTATGTGAAAGCTGAGTTATTTTAGATTTTCGAATTTATAGATTTCTGTACGGTATTCATCAATTGGAGCGCAGGAGCAAACGAGATTTCTGTCTCCAAAAGCGTCATCTACTCTGCTGCAGCCGGGCCAGAATTTATTATCAGCAACCCATTTCAGAGGGAAAGCTGCTTTTTCGCGACCGTAGGAGTGTCTCCATTCATCAGCAATTACTACATCCTGCGTGTGAGGAGCGTTTTTCAGTACATTGTCTTTTTTATCTACAGTGCCGTTTGTTACGTCATTAATTTCCTTTCGGATACAAATCATAGCTTCAATGAAACGGTCGAGTTCCTGTAATGATTCGCTCTCTGTTGGTTCCACCATTAACGTTCCATGAACAGGGAAGGAGAGGGTAGGAGCATGAAAACCGTAATCCATAAGTCTTTTTGCAATGTCTGATTCCGAAATATCGGTGTTCTGATCGTGTTTGAATTTGCGGCAATCGAGAATCATTTCATGCGCAACACGACCTGTTTCTCCTGTGTAGAGAACGTCGAAATAAGGTTTAAGAGCCGAAGCAATATAATTTGCATTAAGAATAGCATATTTCGTAGCATCGAGCAGTCCGTTTCCACCCATCATTTTGATATATGCATGAGAAATTGTAAGTACAAGCGGGCTTCCGAAAGGAGCAGCTGCAACTGCTTTGATTCCTTTTTCTCCACCGGTTTTAACAACAGGGTGGGAGGGTAGAAATTCTACGAGATGTTTTGCAACGCAGATAGGACCAACACCCGGACCGCCTCCACCGTGAGGAATAGCAAAGGTTTTATGTAGATTAAGGTGACAAACGTCTGCTCCAATGTTTGCAGGATTTGTAAGTCCAACCTGGGCATTCATATTTGCGCCATCCATATAAACCTGACCCCCGCATTGATGAATAATAGCATTCATCTCTTTTATTTTGCTCTCGAAAACGCCATGAGTAGAAGGATAGGTAACCATGAAGCAGGATAAATTGTCTTTATGTTTTTCTGCTTTGCATTTCAGGTCTTCGATATTGATGTTTCCTTTTTCATCGCAGTCAACAACAACAACCTGCATACCAGCCATAGCTGCGCTTGCAGGATTTGTTCCGTGTGCAGAAGCCGGAATGATGGCAACATTTCTGTGTCCCTGCCCCTGACTGATGTGGTATTGCCGAATAACCATAAGACCTGCATATTCGCCGGCTGCGCCTGAATTCGGTTGAAATGAAATTGCATCAAAACCTGTGATTATGCATAAATCTTTACCCAGTTCTTCAATCAACAGATGATAACCTTCTGCTTGTTCTGCGGGAACAAATGGGTGTATGTTTCCGAACTCGGCAAAGCTGAGAGCGAGCAGTTCGTTCGCAGCATTGAGCTTCATCGTGCACGAGCCGAGAGAAATCATTGAATGGGTAAGAGAAATATCTTTTCGTTCTAATTTTTTAATATAGCGCATCATCTCACTTTCGCAGCGGTAAGCTTTAAAAACATTCAGATGAAGAAAATCGGATTTGCGTTTGAATTTGGAATCAAAAGATGTTTTTTCTGAAATTGTAATTCCCGATATTTTTTTTCCGCAAGCTTCAGCAAAAACGGTTATTATATCTTCAGCATCTTTAGGCAGTGTTGTTTCATTAATGCTTATGCTGATTTGTTTTTCATCAATGTACTTGAAATTAATCTTTTTTGACAAAGCAATTTTTTCAATATCGGAAGCTTTGATGGAAGCAGGTAAGCTTATTAACAAAGTATCAAAAAAGTCTTTATTTTCTTGAGTATATCCTAATTTAACCAATTCTTCTGCTATCGTGTTTGCTGTTCCGTGAACATGTATTGAAATGCGTTGAAGTCCTTCTTTTCCGTGATAGACTGCATACATTCCTGCCATGGTTGCAAGAAGTGCCTGAGCAGTACAAATGTTTGAGGTTGCTCTTTCCCTTTTGATATGCTGTTCTCTTGTTTGCAAAGAAAGGCGCAGTGCTTTTTCTCCGTTAACATCAACCGTTACACCGATAATACGACCGGGTATGGTTCTTTTGTATTTTTCCAGTGATGCAAAAAAGCCGGCATGAGGACCTCCGAAACCCATAGGAATACCGAATCGTTGCGTTGAGCCAACCACGATATCAGCACCCCATTCGCCGGGAGGAGTAAGTAAAACAAGACTTAACAGGTCGGCTGCAACAGCAACCATACATTCTGCAGCATGCGCTTTGCTTGCCATCTCTTTATAATCAAGAATTTTTCCATCGGCAGCAGGATATTGAACAATAGCGCCAAATGTTTTTTCATTAAAGGAAAAATCGGTGTACTTGCATATTTTTAGCTCAATTCCGAGCGGCGCAGAACGGGTAATGATTACATCTAAAGATTGTAGAAAAATATTTTCGTCAACAAGAAGAATATTTGCATTATTTTTTACAGCATTTCTTGATCGGCTGTTGAACATCATCAACATGGCTTCTGCAGCGGCTGTTGCTTCATCAAGTAACGAAGCATTTGTAATTTCCATTCCTGTTAAATCCATTACAACCGTTTGAAAATTTAACAAAGCCTCAAGACGTCCCTGAGAAATTTCTGCCTGATAGGGCGTGTAAGATGTGTACCAGCTTGGGTTTTCAAGAATATTTCTTTGAATAACTGCCGGAAGAATTGTTTCGTAGTATCCGGTACCGATATATGATTTATACATTTTATTTTTTGAAGCAATTTCTTTGATTCTGATCGCATATTCATATTCGCTCATTCCATCAGAAAGATTCAGTGGTTTGGAAAGCCGGATTGTTTTTGGAACTGTTTCATCAATTAATTGATCGAGGCTTGTTGCTCCGATTGTTTTTAACATACTCTCTACTTCTGCTGGTCGCGGACCATTGTGCCTTAATACAAATTTATCTGTTGCCATATATTTTTTTATTTAATTTATTGATTCTTTTTATTTGTGGTAAAATTAAATTTAGATTGTGAATGTACAAAAAAAATGAATATGTTTAATAATTGTTTGTTCATGTTTCAACAATCCCCATAATATTATTTTTTGTGTTTCTTTAAAAATCAATTAGGTTTGCAAAAAAAATAAAATGCGCTTGTTATTCCTTTTTATTATTTTATTGATTTCCTCTGTAAGTTATTCTCAATTTACAGTTTTATTGACTAATGGTGAAAAATTTTTACTTTCAAATTATCGGTATAATGATTTTGGAACTGCTATTATATGGAAAAATACTTTTCAGGAAACTCAGGAAGTAGATATTGATTTAGTTTTCTCTATCATTGATGCATCTGGAAGAGAAGAAGTGATTTATAAAACTGACACTTCAAAAGAGGATTTTATGACTGTTGATCAAATGCGGGATTTTGTGCATGGAGAATCGGATGCTCGTGAAAAGTATAAATGTAATTGGTGTTTTGTTACAGGTGTTTTAATTGGAACAGCGTCGCCATTTATTACTCCTCTTATCGGCATAAAATCTATTTTATATTCTCCCTTACTGCCTACAGCAACAAGTTCTGGGATAGGTTTTACAGGCGCATCAAGAAGGAAAATAGCGAAGCAAAACCCTGAAATGGTAACGAATGAGCATTATGTATTGGGTTACTGTGAGGTGTCTTCACAAAAGAAATTAAAATCAACAATTATTGGCTCAGGTATTGGTCTTGCTATTGGGGTTATAGCGACAATTTTTTTAAATTTGCAGCCAGAAACTCCTTCTTTTGGTTATACTTCGATAAAAATAAAGTAATTTTACAAAAAGGGATTTCCCTCTAATTCTTTTTCAATACTTGTTGAGAGGCCATGACCAGAATATACGATTGTATTTTTCGGTAAAACAAGCAACTTTGTTTTTATTGAATTGATAAGCGTATTATAGTTTCCTCCCGGCAGGTCTGTTCTTCCAATGCTTCCCTGAAAAAGTGTGTCTCCTGAAAATAATACAGAATCTTTTTCAAAATAAAATGAAATTCCTCCCTGTGTGTGCCCCGGTGTGTGAATGACTTTTATTGAAGTGTTGCCAAATTGCAGAATATCATTGTCATTTATATGAGTAGAAAAAGGCGGAGGTTCAGGAAAATCAATTCCGAAATGTGCGCCATAAGCTTTTGCATTAGCAACAACTATGTCGTCTGCCGCATGCCCGAAAATGTCACATTGATATTTATTTTTCAGATATTTGTTTCCGAAAATATGATCTAAATGCCCATGCGTATTTAATATATTTACAGGTTTTAATGAATGCTTTTCAATAAATTCAGAAATTTCTTTTTCTTCAGAAATTTCAATGCAGGCAGCGTCAATTATTATACATTCTTTTGTTTCATCATACACTAAATAGGTGTTAACCTGGAAGGGACTGAATACAAATGTTTTTATAGAAATCATTTTTATAGTGGTTTTCGGGAGATTAATATTATACTGTAAGCATGTGATATTTTATCTTTTTCGCAATATTTTTTTATCTTCCGCTTGCCAAGATATGTAATCATCCCAAACAATTTTCGAAAATATAATTCTCATTATTCCTCGTTTAACCCTTTTTTAATAATTTTTCCGGCTTTCATTTGTTCTATTGATTCCAAAAGTCTTTTAGTATTCTTTTTTGAACTGAAAAGATGTGCTGTTTCCATTAATGAATTATAATCGGACAACGAAATTAAAACTGTTCCTTTTCCAGAATTTCTCTTTATAATTAACGTTTCATTATTATTCTCAACGGTATCTAAAAATCCTTTAAGTCCTGTTCGGAATTCTGTGTAATTTGCTGCTAACATAGTTTTAATATTTATTATTTAAGTACAAATACAAGTACTTTTTTAATAATTTTCAAAATACATTTTGGTTTTTTTGTAAAATATTTTACTCAGTATTAACACCGCGACTTTCGACTACAGGACTGCCTGACTGCCTGACTGCCGACTACGCAAGAGCCAATTACCAATTATTATACGTTGTCTGAAACTTTTCCTTTCAGCATGGGAACAAAAGCAAAAGAATCGTGCTCCGTAACTGAAAAAGAATCATCCTTATTTTTTACAAGCTTTGTCATAACCTGCCTTCCTCCTTCTCCTAGCGGAACGATAAGAATCCCTCCTGTTTTTAGTTGCGTTTTTAAATCATCAGGAATTATGGGAGCAGCTGCAGTAATTAATATTCTGTCAAACGGACCATAAGTTGGTAAGCCTTTGTAACCGTCACCATAAAATAGATTTACCCTATAACCTTTTTTTCTTAGTAAAACAGATGTACTTTTATATAACGCTTCGTGCCTTTCGATAGAATATACATTCGCTCCCATTGTAGAAAGAATTGCAGCCTGATATCCCGATCCTGTTCCTATTTCAAGAATTTTCAGATTGCTTTTTACTTCGAGAAGCTGCGATTGAAAAGCTACAGTGTAGGGCTGTGAAATGGTCTGTTCCGAAGCTATAGGCAGTGCTACATCTTCATAAGCTTTTTCTTCTAATCCTTTAGCAATGAAAAAATGTCTGGGAACTTTTTGCAAAGCATCAAGTACAGCAGTGTCCGTTATTCCTTTTTTTTTCAAATCATCAACAAGTTGTTTTCTTTTCCCCTGTAGCTTGAACGTGTCTTCCATATTATATTTTCGATTCTTAGCCGGCAAAAGTAATATATTTTTTATATAAAGCACGAGCTGTTTTCTGCTTTGGGTTTATGAACATTAAAAAGTTAATAATTAACTTTAAGTATGGATTTTACAGAATGAAAATCGCTGTACTTTTACAAAAAAATCTGATACACTACATGATTAAAATCGGGGTTTTTGGAATAGGAAAAAATACGGAAAGCAATTTACAAATATTGCGTTCGTTGAATGAATTTGAAATTACCGGAATTTTCGATCATGACCCGAACAAAGCTATGGAACTTGCCAGCCAGTTTCATCTTAAATCTTTCAACTCTCCAAAATTATTATTAGATAAATGTGATGCAGTATGCTTGAATTCTCCGACAAAGCAATATTATGATCTGGCAATTGAAGCAATTCGAAATTTCAAACATATATTTATAGAACAACCCACTTTGTTAGGCGAAAGTGAAACTCTTTCAATTTTAAAGCTCGCCAATGAAGGAAATATGAAAGTTCAGGTTAATTATCCAGAAAGGTTTAATCCTGCTTATTCAACCGGTCGTGGATATGTGAACAATCCCATGTTTGTTGAGAGTCACAGACTTGCTGTTTTTAATGAAGATACCGCTGATCAACCTGTAGTTTTTGATTTAATGGTTCATGATATAGACATTGTATTAAGTACAATAAAATCAAATGTAAAAAAAATCAGTTCAAGCGGGGTTTCTATTGTAAGCGATACCTTCGATATTGCAAATGCCCGAATTGAGTTTGATAATGGTTGTGTTGCCAACATTACGGCAAGCCGCCTTTCTTTGTATCCTATGAGCAAAAGCCGCTTTTTTCAGAAAGATGCATACATTACACTTGATTTTTTCAATAAAGAAGTAAATGTTCTCAGAATAAAAGATACTGATTTTATGAATCAGCTACCGAATTCTAAAATTATTGGCGAAAGAGAAGTTTATCTTGAAAAACCTGAAGTTGTAAATCATAAAGTAATATTCAGGGAAGAAATGCAAAATTTTCATCACAGCATAATTCACGACACAAAACCTCTGACCAGCATAGAAGACTCATACAATACGCTTACGGTTGCCAATAAAATTATTGAGCGTATGAAGCTTACATCTAATTGTATGTAGTGCTTTAACGCAAATTTTAACACTTACTGTAAAATCGCTCCATGGAGCGATTCTACAGTACCCTACCCACTACCCTCCAATTTTATGTTATAAAAAATTATTTTTTAATGAATATTTATGCAATAATGAATTGTACTTGACGTTATTGTAAATTAGTTTTTCAGATGTAGGTTTTAATATACGGCATGAATTATAAGATTACCAGAACTTTATATATATTTATCGGTTCGTTTTTTTTAGCACTTTTTTCCTCTTGCAATCTTATTAATCCTTCTGAGGAGATTCCTGCGTATATCCGTATTGATAAAATTGAAGTTTACTCCTCATCTGCACTGCATGGCTCCGTATCCGATAAAATTACCGATGCCTGGATTAATATTGACGGTAACCTGTTAGGCGTTTATGAATTACCTAAAACTTTTCCCGTTCTTAAAACCGGAAAGCATACCATTATGGTTAGGGCAGGCATAAAAGCAAATGGAATTTCAGCAAGTCGGAAATGGTATCCCTTTTATCAGGCATATACCATAGACACAACGTTTGTATCCGGAGAAGTTACTACTATCAAACCGCGCGTAACATACAGAACTGAAACAAAAGTATCTTTTAATGAAAATTTTGATCAGATTGGAATGTTCTTTGATACGATATTCCCAAGTGATGTTCCTTTTATTAAATCAAATGAAGATGTTTTTGAAGGCGGTTTTTCGGGTTTGATTCATTTACCGGACAGTAAAAAGGCTTTTCGCTGTAAAACGTCATTGCCGTATGAATTACCAAAAAATCAAACCCCTATTTATCTTGAGTTTGATTATAAAACAAATGTTGAATTTTATATGGGGCTTATAGTGAATTCAAACTCGGGCAGTACTTTATATCCTTATTTCTTTAATGTACGCCCGACTGAAAACTGGAATAAAATTTATTTTGAGTTGACCGATATGATATTACAAAATTATTATGGAAATTCATACAATATTTATATAGGCGCAGACAAAGCGGATACAACACTTGAGGGTAAGCTTTTTTTTGACAATATTAAACTTTTGCATTTCTGATGAATAAGAATTTACACTTAGCTAAATATCTTATTGCCGATATTCTTTCTTCATCGGTTGCATGGATTATGTTTTTTATTTTTCGGAAAATCTATATAGAACCCTTAAAGTTCGGTTATGATATTCCTGTTGATTTTAATTTTAATTTTTATGCAGGTCTTGCCTTTATCCCTGTTTTCTGGCTTTTAATCTATTATTTGGTCGGTTATTATAAGGATATTTACAGAAAATCAAGGCTGATAGAGCTTGGTCAAACCCTTTTTGTTACTATTCTTGGGACAATAATCATATTTTTTTCCCTGATGCTGGATGATCAGGTTTCAACTTATAAAAACTATTATTCTTCAATAGTTACTTTTTTTGCGCTGCAGTTTTTTCTTTGTTATATACCCCGCCTTATAATAACCACCAAAACTTCAAAGAAAATTCAGAAGGGAATTCTTGGTTTTAATACTATTTTGATTGGAAGCAATGAAAAAGCACTGAAGTTATATCAGGCGTTTTCTTCTCAAAAAATATCTTACGGTAATATATTTATAGGTTTTGTTAGCATTTCAGAAAAAAATGGATGCGTTCTCGGGAAACATATAGCCCATCTCGGAAATTTGGATGATTTGCGTATAATCATTGATAATAATAAAGTAGAGGAAGTTATTATAGCGATTGAGTCTTCTGAACAGGAAGAAGTGTGGCGAATAATAAATAAATTACAGGACAAGCATGTTATTATTAAAGTGATTCCTGCAATGTATGATATTCTTACAGGTTCTGTAAAAATGAGCGCAATTTACGGAACACCGCTTATTCAGATTTCTTATGATATTATGCCCGTGTGGCAGAAGAATGTGAAAAGGTTGATTGATATTATTGCATCTGTTATTGCAATATTTTTGTTAATACCTGTTTATCTTTTTTTGATTATTGGAGTCAAAACCTCATCAAGAGGACCAATTTTATATAGTCATGAGCGAATTGGAAGGTACGGAAAACCTTTTACAATTTATAAATTCAGGTCTATGTTTACTGATGCTGAAAAAAATGGACCGGCGCTTTCAAGCCAAAATGATTCAAGAATTACAAAATTCGGTAAATTAATGCGAAAATCGAGGCTTGATGAATTGCCCCAGTTTTATAATGTTATGATAGGAGATATGTCGCTTGTGGGACCACGACCGGAGCGTCAGTTTTATATTGATCAGATAGTGCAGCAGGCTCCCCACTACTTACATCTTCATAAAGTAAGACCTGGAATCACTTCCTGGGGACAGGTTAAATATGGTTATGCAGAAAATGTGGAACAGATGATTGAGCGCCTTAAATATGATATTATTTATTTGGAAAATATGTCGCTTTACCTTGACTTCAAAATAATGATCTATACCATTAAAATTATTCTGCAACGCAGCGGAAAATAAACTTCTTTTATTTTACTTTCCAATACAAAAATTCTTGAAAATTGACTCTAAAATTTCATTATTTGTAACCGTTCCTGTTATTGAGCCGATGTGATAAAGTGCTTCACGCAAATCCTGTGCGCAAAGATCTGCTGGAATTTTTTCGGAAATACCATTTTTTACTCTGATTAAAGCAGCGCGTGCATTATTTAAGGCTTCGAAATGCCGGGCATTTGTAACAATTGTTCCTTCGGTTGCATTTTCATGTTCTACATTTTTCAGAAGACTGTTAATAATCATTTGGATATTTTCTCTTCTTTTAGCAGAGATGTAGATGGTTTCGTATTTCAGAAGTTCTTTAAAGCTTTTAGGCATTTCTATCAGCTTGTCTATCATATTTGCAATAATAATAAGCTTTTTATCGGTACCTTCAATATGTTCCTGAAAATCGTGAATGGTATTTGATATTTCATCAAGACTTGTATTGCTGATATCAAACAAATATAAAATTATTTTTGCCTGTTTGATTTTTTCATAAGTCCTTTGGATTCCTATAGCCTCAATTTTTTCTGTTGATTCGCGAAGCCCTGCTGTATCTATAAAACGAAAAGATATTCCTTTTATATTTATTGTATCTTCAATTGCATCTCTGGTGGTTCCCGGAATTTCAGAAACGATTGCTTTGTCTTCATTTAACAGAATATTCAGCAGTGTTGATTTTCCTACATTTGGCTTCCCTATAATTGCAACCGGAATGCCATTTTTCAAAGCATTTCCGACAGAAAAAGAATCGGTTAATATCGAAATTTCTCTGTCAAGAGCATTCAGCAAATCTAAAAGCTCGGTTCTTTTTGCAAATTCAACATTTTCTTCGCTGAAATCTAACTCAAGTTCAATTAATGAAGTAAATTTTAACAGTTCAGAGCGAAGCTGTTCCATTTTTTTTGAATAGCCTCCCCTGATTTGATTGATAGCTATTTCATGTGAAACTTTAGAATTGCTTGCGATGAGGTCAGCCACTGCTTCTGCCTGCGATAAATCCATTTTATTATTTAAAAATGCTCTCAACGTAAATTCGCCTGGTTGCGCCAATCTTGCGCCATTTTTTATAAGTAATTGTAAAATTTGTTGTTGAATATAGGGAGATCCATGACAGGAAAACTCAACAATATCTTCACCTGAATAGGAGTAAGGTGCTTTAAAAAAAGAAGCCAATACTTCGTCAATGATAAGGTCCTCATCATAAATAGTTCCATAGGAAATAGAATTTGGCGCAGGAGCGAAAGGTCTTCCTTGTGGTTTAAAGATTTTTTCTGTAATTACCCAGGCTTTTTCGCCGCTAAGTCTTATTATTGCCAGTGCTCCTGTCCCTGCAGGTGTTGCTAATGCGCAAATTGTTGATTGATCTGTCATTTTTTTTTTTTTGTAAAGATATAAATAATGTTTCTTTTTTAGCAAGTACTTATCACGATAAATTGAAGAATTTTAACTAAAGCTCCTGAAATACAGGTTTTTTATTATTTTTCGATAATTTTAATTCAGTTAAGGCATGTATAATTTTCAGATTAATTTTGTAAATTTGTTTAAATATTTCAATTGAAATACGATAGGAAAACGATAGGAATACGATAGAAAACAATAGGAATTCAATAGGAATTCAATAGAAATACAATTGTACACCTACTGAATTTACAATTGAACGTCAATTGAACAACTATCGTAGCACTATTGTACACCTATCGAATAAATAATTGAACATCAATTGAATATCTATTGTCCATCTATCGAATTCCTAATTCCTAATTCCTAATTCTTTGAAAACAACTATACCAAAAATTATTCTTCATATTATCTTAAATTTGATATTGTTTTCAGGCACTGCCGCATATTCTTATTACTGGATAAAAGAGCAACGTCTGTTTTCTTTTTTTAACCAGAAATTAATTCGTTTTAATCCGAATAGAGACAGCTCCGAAATCAAATCAATACCCGAAGATATTTTTTACAAGGCTTCAGCGGAATACTATAAACAAAAGTATGAAAAGAAAAAGGACAGCCTTTATGCAACGCTTTGCAATATTGTTGTAATGCAAAATTCATTTTTACTTATAGATAAATTTTTGTCAAAAGGCAAAACACATCCGTTTTATAAAGACTTACTGCGGGATTCTGAATTGCTCCATTATAAAATTACTTCTTCGTTAAATACCATAAAATCATTTACATATTTTATAGAAAAGTTTCCGGATTCAGGATATTTACCGGAACTTAAAACTAAAAGGAGGAAGCAGTATTTGTCTATCCCGGATTTAAGAAGGCAACATATAAATATTGACAGCTTTTTAAATAAAAATCCATGTTATATTCCTTTTTTGAAGGTTCTTGACGATTCTATCGGAAGCGTTTTGTCAATAAACGAAGTATTGAATGATTCGCTGAGTAATGCAATGTTTAAAAATAGATATTTAGTAGCAGATCTTAATACTATTGGTTATGATGGGAATTGTAAAGGGGTAGTGGAGGTTTTCCCTGAAATTTCTAAGTTAAGAGATTTTTCTATGATGAATGCCATTTCTGTTTTTCATAATATTGATTTTTATGATTTAGCTGAGATGGATTCGCTTTCTTTTATTAAACTTTTACCACATTTAGGTATTTTGGATTACGCATTTTATGAAAAGGAATTGCTTATGAATTACATTTATAAGGTTGATACATTTTGTAAGAGTATTCCATTAATTAAAAAGCCGGTTTATGAATATTTATCACGAAAATTTTGTTCCGGACAGACTTTATGTTTGTGTGAAGCGCAAAATGATACAATTATACAAGTTGCCCGCTTTATTGCTGCCGGAAAAGGGGATGTTTATTTTGGGTTTAATGCAGCCGGGTTGAAGAATTGGTTTTATGGATCGGTTAATATAGTCAGGTCGCGTTTTTGGAGTACGGACAGGAAGTATACTGCTTTTGAAAGGCACAGAGATAAATTTATGGGAGGCGGCTACAGCGTTCATTGCATTTATTATCCTACAGAATGCGAATTGCCTAATTTTTTGGGCTTTCTTCCGGTACGAGCTTACCCCAATGCATGTAGGGGAAACGGTATTCACGAGTTAGCCGTGGGTCCATTCAGGGATGCATTAATGGGGACACCTTCGAGTCTGGGTTGTATTCGTATTAAAGATTATGCTGCAAAATTTACAAGATGGTGGACTCCCATACATGCTAAATTGTTCATTTATTTTGAGGAATCGAATGTTAAACAGCTTGCCCCTCAAAAGAAATAATTTATACTTTTACTATGATTCAGATTTTTATACCATCATTTTTGACCCTAAAATTAAAAATGAGTATTTTTACTCATAGATATTATAATATTTTTTCCTTCTTATTGTTTAAATTGCAGAAAATTTTAAAAATAAATTTAGTTTTTCTAAATAATGCTGCAAAATTCTAAAAAAATACTCTTGCTCTCTAATATCGGACGCTTTTTATTCTGGGCAGCTTTGTGCTTGATTCTTACTCTTTATTTTACAGGTTTTGCCGGTATGCTACCTGCTCCTTCAAAAACAGTATATTCCATTGTTTTAAATGCAGAATGGGACGATGGAGACCATTGGTCAACTTCTTCAGGAGGTGCCTCTTGTTCTTGTACTCCTGATGAATCAAAGGATGTGATTTATATAGAAACGAATACCTCTTCATCAACAGGGCTGATATTTGGCGCAAATGTTAATGTTGTTGTTCGTAATAATTCCAATTTGACAATAAATGGGAATACGACATTTATGAATGGTTCGGTTGTAACTGTTGAAGGAGGAAGCAGCCTTGTTATTAATGGGAATCTTGTAAACAATAATAATAGTGATGAAATAACTGTGAATGGGACTTTGTCTGTAAATGGAAATTTTACCGGAGGAACAGGTTCTGCAATCTCAGGCACTGGTTCTATGTCTACCACTGGAACAGCTATTACAGATGGAACTGCAAGGGTTTTCGGATTTGATTCCGATTGTGCCGTGGGACCATGTTTTACAAATTCTTCAAGCCCGCTTCCTGTTAAGTTAGTTTCTTTTACGGCAGAATATGTTTCAAATACTGCTCTGTTAAAATGGACTACCGCAGTAGAGATTAACAATGATAGGTTTGAACTTGAGAAAAGCCAAAATGGGTCTGATTTCAGTATGCTGGTAAAAATTAATGGAGCAGGAAATTCAAATTCAAGTAAGAATTATGAATTTATTGATAAAGATATTGCATCAGGTACAATTTACTACAGGCTGAAACAAATTGATTTCGATGGAAAATCAGAATTTTTTGATATTAAAGCAGTTTCTATTCCTGTTTCTGAATCTCCCTGCGAATTAATTATAAAGCCAAATCCATGTGTAGGCAAATGTGAAATATCTTTTGAAAATTGTAATCTTGAAGAATTCCAAAATGCGCGGTTTTCGTTGTTTGATGCTTTGGGAAATGCTGTGTATACTTCTGTTTCAAAAACTATAACGAATGGGGAAGCGCAGTTTGAATTTGATAATGCCAATTATCTGAAACCGGCTGTTTATATTATTCGAGGAAATGCTGCTGGAACGAATCGAACTAAAAAAATTATTATCGGTAAATAGATTTAATATTTGGATTATAAGCTACGATATTCTTCTTTCTAAGTAAGAAACTGTTTTTTCAATATTCACCAATTTGGGAATTTCATTATCAGGTATTGAAATATTAAGTTTCGACTCAATCAAATTGACCATATAAATAATTTCAATAGAGTCAAGTCCGAGCTCGTCTTTGAATTCTTTTCCTGAAAGAATATCTTGTCTTCGAAGCCCTATTTTACGTAATACATGATATACGATATAACTTGCCGGTTTCATAATAGAAGTCAAAGTAAAAGTTTATAAATTTGGGTTAACATTTAAAATCGTTAAATGATAAAAAATACACGATGAAATAAGTATTACAAACATCGAACCAAATTTTTTTCAAAGTATTTTATGATGTTTTTTTATAACGGAATAAGGCAAGCACTGACAATTCTAATTAGTGTTTGTCCATAATGTCCGATAGCTGCGTTACTCTCGCCCTTCAAATCAATCATGTACCCAAGTACACTTCTGATTTTCAGGGCTTCGAAAGCCTTGCTCTCGAACATTCTGAACGAAACACTGACTTTATGGACGGACACTAATTACCATTTACCACTTACCACTTACCACTCGCTCTATACTGTACAATCGTTCCACCTGTGCTGAGCGAAGTCGAAGTATGGAACGATACTACAGACCTACCACTCACCAATTACCAATTTCTTGCCTTTTAAAACTCAATTCTTCATTCTCTTTTACTAATTTATCACAAAAATTTTTAATTTTAAGAATTCTATAATATATTTGAAAGTTGTTTTAATGTATTTATCTTAAATTAATACTTAATTGTCATGTATTTGAATCATAACAACTGGTCTGTCCGCATTGTTTTGGGTATTTTCGTTTTGTTTGCAGCTTATGCTTGCAGTAATGAAGAAGAAAAAGAAAAGGAATTAGAGGTAAAAGTTGATAGTTCGGCTTCTACGATGCTTAAATTTAATAATACCCTGTTTAGTGTTCCTTCTCCGCATCAAATGGCTTTTTTGGCTAAAAATCAGAAGGTTGATTATAATAAGGAATTTTTAAATCCAACTTCTAATGCTTCAAAATATACCAATGATTTTAAGAAAGCCCTTAATATGGGAGTATATGGTGCAAATCTTGGTTATGTTAATATTTACGAACAAAATCAGGATGCAATAAATTATTTTGCAGTAATTAAAAGTCTTGCAACGCAATTAAATATTATCGGAGCATTTAATCCCAAAGTTATTTCCCGTATCGAAAAAAATATGAATAACAAAGATTCCTTGCTTTATATCGTTTCAACAACTTACCGTAATGCTGACCAATATCTGAAAGATAATCGCAGAGACGATATGGGCGTATTGATTCTAACCGGAGGTTGGGTTGAAAGTGTTTATATAATGACCCAAATTTGCGCTAAGCAGAAAAACGATGAAATTATGTATCGAATCGGAGAGCAAAAACACCCCCTGGAAAATCTTATAAAAATTTTATCTCCTTTTTATAATCAGTCTGAAGAATATCAAAAACTCATTGATGCTTTTATTGATCTTGCTTATGATTTCGACGCCATTGATTTTAAATATAATTATGAAGAACCTACCGTTGATGTGAAAAATAAACTCACAACAGTTAATGGAAAAACTGAAGTCATTATTTCTCCCGAGCAATTTAAAAAGATATCGGAAAAAATTGAAAAAATCAGAACAAGTATTGTTGGTTATTAATTTGTCGGATGTATAAACCCTTATAACATGAAAAAAGTTTTTATAATATTAGTCGGAATCATATCCATTACTTTTTATGTTGCTGTTATGGCACAAACTACCGATGAGGTTATGAACCATTGCGTGAAATTTATTACGCATCCGTATATCTCAGATGGACAGCAATACCGCGCACTTTTGAATGAAGATGAGGTCGCTGAGTTTCATGCCACTTTTTATGGCGGTAGCACTTATCGAATTGCTGCATGTACAGGAAATTCCGATGGCGCTTTGATTTTTTCTGTTTACGACAGCGACCGTCATTTGCTTTTTACAAACAGAGATTATGAAAATACCCCCTACTGGGATTTTAAATTCAAATCTACAGTAGATTGTATAATAGAAGCTCAGCTTGATAATAAAATTAAAAATTCAGGGCTTGCTGTTATGCTTATCGGGTTTAAACAATAATATTAATTAAGAGCGTGATGACTAACAAAGGTATTACCGCATCTAATGCCTTTTTTTTGTTTATGTAAAGATTTGACAAATGAGTGAGAAAATATTAAAAGCATTAATGCAGTTGTTTGCAATTGTTGCCCGCCCTGACAGCAACTTACAGGATCGCAGGCTCGTTGTGGAAACATTCTTAAAGCAATTGCTAAATCAGGAACTTGTAGATGTTTATCTGAAGATTTTTGAAGAGTATTATAATGTATACCAGCAAAAGCAATCAGAAGGAAAAAGACAGAAAGCAATTTCTCTCAGTTCTGTAAAAGTTCTAAAAATTTGCACTGCCATCAATGAAGAATTAGCGCAGAAACAAAAATTTGTGGTTCTTGTTCGCTTGCTCGAATTTATTAAATCCGATTCTTCTGAAGCTACAAGCGGGGAATATGAAATTTCTGAGCAGGAATATGAATTTGTAAAAACCGTTGCAGATACTTTTAATATTTCCGAGGATGAATTTAACAGAATTAAAGGTTTTGTTATTTATCCTTTTGATAAAGTTCCTGCTTCATCAAGACTCCTTGTTGTTAATAACGAAAAAAACGTTCAGCATCTCGCATCAAAACATTTATATTCTGAATTTTTAAGAGGTCAGATTCTTATTTTCCACGTGCAGTCTACGAACCTTCATCTGATGCGCTATCGTGGCGAACAGGAATTGTATCTCAACGGACAAATTGCGCAACAAGATAAAATATATATATTAAATGTCGGTTGTTCTATAAGGAATTCTAAAATACAACCCATTTATTACAGTGCTATTGTTTCGGCATTTATGGTAGATGCAGAACGTACACGTATTGTCTTTGATGTTCGCAGTATTGAATACAAATTTAAAGGCGGAAAGGTGGGATTGCATCCTATTAATTTTGCCATGGAATCAGGAACGCTGGTTGGTATCATGGGAGCGAGCGGTGCCGGGAAAACCACTTTGCTGAATGTTTTGAACGGCGCATCAAGACCGACTTCCGGTAATGTTTGCATCAACGGGTTCAGCATTTTTGATGAAAAAGATAAAGTTGATGGATTAATCGGACACGTTTCTCAAGACGATCTGCTGATCGAAGAACTCACGGTTTTCCAGAATTTATACTACAATGCAAAACTGTGTTTCGATAATTACACGGAAGAACAACTTGTGGAAGCTGTAGACACCCTGCTCAGAAACCTCGGTCTTTTTGAAATTAAAAATATGAAAGTGGGTAGTCCGCTTAACAAAAAGATTTCCGGAGGTCAGCGTAAGCGTTTGAATATTTCTCTTGAACTTATTCGTGAGCCTGCTGTTCTTTTTCTCGACGAACCTACTTCCGGTCTTTCTTCACGCGACTCTGAAAATATCATGGACCTTTTAAAGGAACTTGCCTTTAAAGGAAAACTTGTGTTTGTCGTTATTCACCAGCCTTCTTCCGATATTTTTAAAATGTTTGACAAGCTCGTTATTCTTGATACGGGTGGATATTTGATATACAATGGTAATCCTGTTGACTCCATCATGTATTTTAAATCCAGGATGCATCAGGCTGACTGGAATGAAAGCGAATGTACTCTTTGCGGAAATGTTAATCCCGAACAGGTTTTCAATATTGTTGAAGCAAGTGTACTTGATGAATACGGTAATCCTACACATACCCGGAAAACAGCTCCCAAAGAATGGCAGCAACATTACAAAAAATACACGGAATGTGAATCAAAAAAAGATTACATTCTTCCTGAGAGCGTACCGGAAATATCTTTTAAAATTCCTTCAAAATTGAAACAATGGAAGGTTTTTGTTATTCGTGATGTATTATCAAAACTTGCCAATACTCAGTATTTAACGATTAACCTTCTCGAATCTCCTATTCTTGCTTTCTTTCTTGCATACATTATTAAATATTTTAATGTTGACGTTAACAACGAATTCGGGTATACACTTTTGAGTAACAGTAACCTTCCTGTTTATATTTTCATGTCTGTTATTGTAGCGATTTTTGTCGGATTAACAGTAAGTGCTGAAGAAATCATCAAAGACCGGTTAATTCTCAAACGTGAGTCTTTCCTGAATCTCAGCAGGGGCAGTTACCTGATGTCTAAAATTGCCATATTATTTACATTGAGTGCCATTCAGGCTTTTTCCTTTATAATTGTCGGCAATTCAATCATGGAAATAAAAGGTATGTATTTTCACTACTGGTTAGCGTTGTTCAGCTCTTTCTGCTTTGCAAATATTCTCGGACTGAATGTTTCTGATAGTTTTAAAACAGCGGTTACTATTTATATTCTTATTCCTTTCCTCGTTATTCCACAGATGATACTTTCAGGTATTATCGTGAAATTTGATAAACTGAATCCTTCTATTTCTAATCCGAGCGATATCCCTTGGTACGGTGAAATCATCACAGCACGCTGGGCTTATGAAGCTCTCGCCGTACATCAGTTTAAAGAAAACGGTTTCCAGAAGCAGTATTATATGTTCGATAAGGTTATGAAAACAGCCAATTATAAAAAAGATTACTGGCTGACCCGACTTGATAATGAAGTAGGTTCAATTAATCGTGAATGGGAAGATAAAACCAAAAAAGATAAAGTTACAAAAAGTCTTCTTTTATTAAGAAATGAGATCAACCTTGAATTAGAATATAACAAAAAAATCAAGTACCCGGGAAAGCTTGATCTTCTTGCTTACGAAAAATTAAGACCTGAAATTATTGATCAGGTAAAAGCGTATTGTACAGCACTCAGGCAGTATTATATCAAATTATATAATAATGCTGCAGATAAGCGTGAAAAACACAATAAAAAAATTACGCAAACAGATAAGCAAAGACATGAGTTGGAAATGCTGAAACGAAAATATTCAAATGAAAGTTTAGAAAAGCTTGTTTGCAATTCGGATGTGGAAGACAGAGTTGTTGAATTTGAAGATCATTTGTACAGAAAAATTGATCCTATTTTTCAGGATCCTCTACACCCCTTTGTTAAGGCTCATTTCTACGCACCAAGAAAAAAATTGTTTGGGGGCTATGTGGAAACGTATTGGCTAAACCTTGCTGTAGTGTGGTTTTCAATATTAACACTCTATCTGGCTTTATATTTTCAATGGTTGAAAAAACTCCTCGACCAGCTTGAAAGATTGAGTGAAAAGCTCTTCAAACCTAAAGATTAATGAAATTTACTACCCGGAAAACCGGGTAGTTTTGTTTAAAAAAACAGCAATCCTGTGAGGTATTGCGATAAGGCTTGTGCGGATGCTATCTTCACAGGTTTGCGGGAATATGAGAGATAAAAATGGATTAAGAAGTAGTAGTAGCCTGCCTGACTGCGTCGAGCAGGCAGGGATTAAAGATAGAAAGCAATCCTGTGCGGGGTAAATTTTTTGACAGAATTTTGTAAGGAACAAATCAACAAGCGCATATTATTAACTAAAATACCCATACTACTATGAAAACAATTTTTATTATTTTGCTTTTTTTCTTTTTCGCCTGTTTAAATATTCATGCGCAAACGGTTCAAACTTTAAACAAACTAGGGCAAACCCCCGGTGGCGCGAGTGCTCATGTAAACTGGGACATTGTGGGACACAAATTAATTGTTGGCTGTGGTACCAGCATTTGGATATACGACTTCTCAAATCCTTTTTCTCCACAGATAATTGCAAAAAGACCTTTTATGGGACTCGTGAATGAAACTTCCCTTGATGGTAATATTTTGTTTGCAGCAGTTACGCATGAAGGCGTTTTTGCTCTTGACTATACTTCTCCTGATTTGACTATTCTGCACCATTATGATATGAAAAATATGGGAGATTCTGCTGCCTACGACTTATGGCGTACGAATGATACGCTTTATGTGGCAGATCATAAAACAGTACGAATGCTCAAATACAACACTGCATCTGGTTTTTCAAAGCTGGCTTCCTTTAGTGGCCCTGCATCTTATTGTGTGGCACAAAGGGGTGATTATATTGCAGTGGGAAATAAAGGAACATTACTTACAGAAGGGAATATTTCTGTATATTCTGTTTATAATTTATCTGTACCTATTGCTGTATGGTCAAGCGCATGGCTGAACGTTGTACAGAATGTTCATTTTGCTGATTTAAGAGATGATATTATTTATGTATGTGGCGGTCCCGAAAATTTATTATTTACAAAATCAAATTTGTTTGCACTACAGTTTAATGGTTCAACCCTGAATCCAATTGATACTTTTTTCGTTGACGGCGGTATACCGGGCTTAGCACAAATGAATATCATGAATATGGATTCAAGAAATGATACTTTGTTCATAGTAACAACAGCCGCTTATGACACGGCTTCTTTTCCTCTTGCTTATATGCCAATTGTTGATGCTTCAGGATTACCTGTTGATACAATGAAAAAAATCGGGTTTGTTATTCCCGGACTCTGGCATTTTGATGCTGCATTAATGCATGGCACTCCTTATATTGCAATGGCATCTGAGTGGTGTGGTGTGCTGGTAAGTGATGTTTCACAGTTATCTCCTTATGATACGTTAGGGTTATATGAAACAGGCGGCTGGTGTGTGGATGCGAAAGTGAAAAACAATCTTTTATGGGCTTGTCATGAAGGATACGGATTGATTGCCTACAATATTGACAGTTTACAGTACTCCTCCGGTTTTAATGCACAATCGAAATTAATGCATATTTACGATCTTAACAATCATTATTTTTCAAGTGATTTAGAATTTCTGAACGATACATTGCTGATGATAAATTCCTCGGAGGTATATAATATTAAACCCTGGCAAATGGGCGGACAACCCCAGTTGGCTTATGATATGAGCAAAAACTGGATGAATCATTTGAGTATCATAAATACTAATACCGGGCAGCGCATGATTGCAACTTATGACAATCTTTTGGGGGGTAAGTGGATTGAATTATTTGATCCTTTCAATTCAATAAATAATTTTCCTGTTTTGGCTATAGATTCGATGAACTGTGATTCGAGAGCAATGTGCGTGGCTGGTGATACGGTTTACTATGGAAAAAAAATCGGGAATGATATTTTTCTTGTTGCGCAGAAAGTTGTTAATAATGCTTTTGTTTTTCTCGATACTATAAAACTAACAATGACTTGGGGCACTTTATCTTTTTCTGAAATTTTTGGTATTTCTGTTGAAAATGGCGTTATTGCTGTAGGGTACGGGGCTCAGTTTGCTTTGTTTAGATGGAATGGATCGGATTTACAGACAATATTTACCGATTTTAAACCAACGCAACGTGTCATGGATATTGTTTTAAAAAATAACTATGTATATGTTGCTGACAGGTTTTATGGGATGAAAGTTTACGATGTAGCTTCACAAACACAGGCTGTTCTTGTTGCGGAATCAAAAGGTACGGGCGGTTGGACGAATGTTTTTGGAAGTACAGCAATTACTGTTGGAGATGATGGGCAAATATTTCTTTGTGATTTTCATGCAGGGGTTATTATTATTGAACCATTCGATCATTCTCTGATAGGTGTTGAAGAGAAAGCACAATATACAAATGATTTTTTTACAATTTTTCCGAATCCCGCTTCTGATTTTTTCACAATAAAAATAAATGATGCTGATAATGCGAAGCAAAATACTATTGTAATTTATGATGTTTCCGGGAAAGAAATTTTCAAAAAAATAATGTCTGGAAAAAGCATTGAAATAAACACAAAAAAATGGTCGAAGGGCTTGTATTTTGTTAAATTAACAGATAGCAACAATTTAACACAAAGCAGAAGAATAATTGTCAAATAAATTAAAGTCGGTTATTCGACATTTTCTGTGGAAAATTAAGCAAGCACACCCGGAACATCAGGGCAGGACTAGCTGTAGGGAATGCTATCGCGCAGTCCGACCCTGATATGCTGTGATGCTTGCTTGAAAAACTACTAAAGTCGTTTTTACAAGTTTCAAATTATCTCATTAATTTTGGCAAATAAACTTAAAATCCGTATACAAATGAAAACTACTAAAACACTTTTTATCTGCGTAAAAATTATTGTCATTTTATTTTGTTTTTTCTTTTCTGAAATAACATTTTCTCAAGTAAACTGGTTAGCTTTTCCTGACACACCTGTTTTATCAATGAACCCTGCTTCAGGTATGTGGGGCGCTTACGGGCAGCCAACAGTAATCATTCACAATGATACTTTTAAAATGTGGTATGCTGTTGCAGAAGGAGAAAACCAGTTTGATCCGATTACACGAGGACGTATTCATTATGCCTGGTCTGTTGATGGTGTTACATGGACCAAATATCCAAATAACCCGGTGTTAGATGTAAGTGGATCTGGTCAGTGGGATGGGCAATGGCTGGATACTCCGGAAATACTTTGGGATGGCACAGAGTTCAAATTGTATTACTATGGCGACTCAACTTATTATCAAGGTCAGGATCACACTGCATTGGGGCTTGCTACTTCTCCTGATGGTATTAACTGGACAAGACATGGGAAAGTATTGGAAAAAGGGGAACAGGGAGATTGGGATGGCCATTTTATTGAATCACCGGCTGCATATTATAATGCTGAATCGGGTCTATATGCGCTTCTTTACACGGGAAAGGATACAACGGGTTTTGTTCAACTCGGTTTAGCTGTGTCTATGGATGGCAGTAATTTTATTAAATATCCTGATTACCCTGTTATTCCAGTCGGAAATTATCCTTCATGGAATGATATTGCTGTTGCTGCTCCGGCTTTAATTGAAACCAATGGAATTATTGAAATGTGGTACAGCGGTGTCAGTTTTAATAATGGTCAGTATGATTCTGCAAGGGTTGGTTATGCTGTAACACTTAATGGAGTTCATTGGATTCAGTACCCCGGTAACCCGGTTTTGACATCTGATCCCGAGCATACTTCAAGTTTCTGGGCAGTTGATGTTGTATGGGATCCAAATGATACAGTTTACAAAATGTACTATGAAGATTTTTGGCTATATGGAGACTCGCTTAATATTGATACTGTTAATTCCATCTTTTATGCTACTGCACCACGCGATGTTTTGTTTTCTACAAATTGTAATACAAATTCGATTAATGATACAATTATTTCTTCAGGAGAATCCATTCAGCTTTGGGCTACAGGAGGAGATTATTTCTCCTGGGATCCGATGGATAATTTAAGCAATCCCGCGATTTCAAATCCTATTGCTTCTCCTGATTCTACAACAACTTACACTGTATTGATTGTAAGCAATAACTGTATAACAAAAGAAGAAATAACCGTAACTGTTGACCAGAGTTCAAAGATAGAAAGCAATTCATCCAAAGGGTATGTTACAGTTCATCCAAATCCTGCTACTATTTCAACAAAAATTTCCACAAACATCCGATTTAACAATGCTACTTTTATCTTGTTTAATTCTATAGGGCAGGTTGTAGCAACTCAAAACAATGTTAATTCATCTGAAATTATTGTCCAAAGAGAAAATTTGAAAAACGGAATTTACTTTTTTCAGATTATAAATGATGGAGAAATGCAAACAGGAAAATTCGTTATTGAGTAACAATAAACGTAAGAAAAGTAAATCCATAATAAAAAGTTTAAGCATGAAAACAATGAATAATTTTAGTCTTGTAATAATAAGTAGTTTTGTTTTTTTATTGTTATTTGCCGGCAATAGTAATGCTACAACCTATTACGTGTCAAATAATGGTTCTGATTTTCATTCAGGAACATCAGAAATAAACAGTTGGCAAACATTAGAAAAAGTGAATGGTTTTTCTTTTCAGCCCAATGATTCAATACTTTTTAAACGTGGTGATATCTGGCGCGGGCAACTTGTTCCGAATAGTGGGAATAATAACGGGTATATTTATTATGGTGCTTATGGTGCAGGCAACAAACCAATGATCATGGGTTCCGTAAATTTAAGTGATACTTCAAATTGGGTAAATACAGGGAATAATATTTGGTCAACAGCATCTTCTTCAATAATAGGTTCAGAATTGATTTTAAATCCCTTCTTCGATATTGATGCGAATAACTGGTATTTTTACACAGAAGGAAATGCTATAGCCTCTGGTGAATGGTCTACGGATGAATATTCTTCACCTCCGGCATCATACAAAATAAATTGTACTGAAAATGGAGATAATTTTTACGATATTCAATTCAGTACCCCTGGTTTATCTATTGATCAGGGACATGTGTATTGTTTGTCTTTCAAGGCAAAATCTTCTGTAAATTTTCAACTGGGCGGTATTCTGTTAATGAAATCATCAAGCCCGTATAATCTGTATTATTCAAATACTGTTATTCCTCCTGTCATAGATACAGTATGGAACACATACGCTCTCTATTATTATTCTTCAATTACTGCAAATGATGCTATGTTAGATTTTTTTATCGGAAATACGATACCAGACAGTTCAATTTTATATTTAGATAATGTTAGTTTTAAAGAGGTAGATATAAACTCTCCGGTAACGATGGATATCGGTAATATTATTTTTAATCAGGCAACCTCTTTTGGTGTGAAAAAATTGGATGAACAGAGCTTGCTGACGCAGGGTGATTATTTGTATGATGCGAATAACCTCAGGCTTCACTTGTACAGCACTATCAATCCCGGACTTTTTTACAGCGATATAGAATGTGCTTTATCTCGGAATATTATTAATCAGGAAAATAAAGCGTATGTTATATATGAAAATCTTGAATTAAAATATGGAAGTGCGCATGGAATTGGGGGAGGAAATACAGACCATATTATGATTCAAAAATGTGACATTTCATATATTGGAGGAGGAGCCATATATCTTCCACCTTATGGTGTAGTGCGTTATGGAAATGGTATAGAATTTTGGAGTAATGCCTCAAACAATTTAGTTGAACAGTGCAGGGTATGGGAGATTTATGATGCCGCAATGACAAATCAAAATCAAGGAAATGTCGCTGTTCAATCAAATATAATATACAGGAATAATCTTATTTATAATGCAGAGTGGTCTTTTGAGTATTGGAATCGGCCTACAGAATCATTAACAGAGAACATCTTTTTTATTAATAACACTTGCCTTTTTGCAGGAAATACATGGGCACACGATCAACGACCAGATAAGAGAGGAAGACATCTGAATTTTTTTCAGATAGATGCTCCAACAAGCAACTTTAATATTTTGAACAATGTGTTCTATGAGGCTACGTCAGCGGGTTTGTATGTGTTAAGATATTACGATCTGGATTCTCTTACCTTAAATAATAATTGTTGGTTTCAAACGCTCACAGATACTTTGATAGATATCAGGTGGGGCAATGTTTCAATTAATGCTTTTACAATGTCTGAATTTGCTGATTATCAAAATTTGTATCAGCAAGACACAAGTTCAATTGTTCAAAGCCCCGAATTTACAGATATAAATACCGGAAATTTTCAACTTCAGGCTAATAGCCCCTGCATTGATTCAGGAACACCAGACACTACCGGAATTCCTGTTGGAGAATTTGATTTTAACGGGAACACGCGTGTACAGGTTGGGAATGAAATGCTATCTGCGATAATAGACATAGGGTGTTATGAGCACGAGTACCAGACAGGAATATTAAATTCCGATTTTTGTAATTCAAATGTTAAAGTGTATCCAAACCCGTTTGATAAGTCAGCCTTGATTAAAAATAATATAAAAATGGTCAATGCTGTTTTAATAATATTTAATTCTTTTGGACAAATCGTGTCAACGCAACACAATATAAATTCGTTCGAAATCCAGGTAAATAAAGGTAATTTGAAAAACGGAATTTACTTTTTTCAGATTATGAATGATGGAAAAATTCATACAGGAAAATTCGTTATTGAGTAACAAATATTTTTCACAGAATGTTAAATGACTAACGTTTCGGACTTCGTAATATTCTGATTATTAACAACATAATGTTAATAAATACTTAAAAAAAAGGTTGCATATTTCGATGTAATTTATTTATTTTGAAATAGTTACAGACGAAATTTACAAA
>Ga0209417_1002134_pt1 | contig 32267 bp, 42 predicted proteins | sample RifGroF2_FD_184002 | JGI IMG/M metagenome (GOLD analysis project Ga0209417, IMG submission 184002) | Groundwater microbial communities from Rifle, Colorado, USA - Groundwater F2 (SPAdes) (version 2) | ecosystem: Environmental > Aquatic > Deep subsurface > Groundwater | place: Rifle, Colorado... | reverse complement strand
AAGCAGTTGAACCAACCAACGCCCTTGAAAATGCTTCGACAAATGCTTTCTGATTAAATTCACCCTTAAATAGCGGTCTTGATGCCTCAACCAAAACTTTCATAAATCCGGCAGGAGAATAGTCAACCCCACGCATAAGTAAATTAGCGGGCGTCTTGGGATATTTTAACAGTAGATCGCCCCCACCCCATTCCTTATTAGCGTTTAGTATCCGCTTAATCCCGACGAACATATTGCTAAGAATATTCTCGTCCTGGAATGTCCTGTAAAGTCCGTCAAGATGTGCCTGTTCTATCATAGCATCAGTTGGTTTCTCGACCTTCGCCGCCGCCATTTGATTGCGTAAAGATTCTGTTTTTGCCGATTCATAGAACGCCCGGTCAGTTGCTTTTAACTCAATATTTAAGGCAGTTTCAAGTTTACCCATTATGCCTTTTTTAAATGTCCTGCTTCGTGGTAAGTCGAATTTACCTTCATAACCCAAGGTGTCGATGCCCAACATGGCATCTTCTATGCCTTCTTTAGCACCCTTAATACCGCCTTTAATCTGCGTAGCTATGCTCGGTAGTACCTTTGATCGCCTACCAGTTACCAGACTAACACCCTTGTCAATACCTGCACCGACAACATCACTTACATTCTCCAATGCGTTAAATCCAGCGTTACCGACAAGGTTTCTAGTTGCAGTTTTCAAATTAATTAACTGGCTAAATGTTTGCACCGATGATACTTTTCTCCAAAAAGATACAGGTTGTTGCTCTGCTAGTATCTTCGCCATCTGCGCCCTTAAAATCTCCGATTTCCTGCCCGTTGTCTGCTGCGCCTGCTCTGCCAACATAACCAATCTATTGGCAATATCATCGGTCAGTACCGGCAACCCCATCTTCTCAGCAACCGACCTACGGTACTGCTCTTTCGATAGCGCACCCAAATTAGACAACTCAACAATCTTCTGGTCAATAGTTTTCTGCTCTTTAGTCAACGACTTCTCTCGAAACATATTCTTCAATATCTGCGATTTCTTGGTTTCTGCAACCTCGGCAAATCTGGCCTGAATATCCTGCGCCAACAATGCCGCTTCGTCTTTAGACAACATGCCGCGAGTAGTTAACTTTTCAGCCAACGTCTGCCCTGTTTTCTCAGCTACAGTAAAATGCTGCCGGACGATATTATTTACATCAATGCCGTATTGCTTAATGCCCTTGGTAACTTCCCTACTTAACTGTCCCTTAGTATAGGGGTGATAGAGAAGTTCGGCAAACATTTGGTCAAGATTAGCACCCTCAACTGACAATCCTTTTGCCTCTAACTGCTTAACAATATCCTTCTTCGCCTCTGACCACACCGCATTGAACATTTTGCGGTTATTTAAGGCGTTATATATCGGCAACATGCCATCCTTGGTAGACTTAGTTCCTTCCACCTTCGGCATGGATTCTTTGGCCTTCTGCATAAGGATATTAAACATTTCTTTGACAGGGTTAGACTCGGCACCTTTTGGTGTTTCCGTTGCCATCTTGATAATTCTTTTGGCAAGATCGGAAGTCTTATTGTCGCGTTTTTTCTTCAACGCTTCATCGAGTTTACTGCCCAACTCCAAGGACAAAACTTCTGCGTTCTTTCCGCTCAATCCGCTGTCCATAACAATAGACTGAATAAATGCGGTATTCTCTGCTTTAGTCCCTCGGAAGTTAGGTGACATTGGGCCAAAAGCACTCTGCTCTAAATCAAAGTTTTTATCCTTCATTGCCTCGGCCAATATATTTCCAAGTGAACGCTCAGAATACGGCACATTTAAGTAATGCTCGATGTATGCTTCAACATCTTTCATTACCTGTGGCAGTTCGCCGTTCTGCTCGATAATAGATTGTTTGGCATCTTCCCAGGTTTTGCGGTAGTTGTCGCTTTGTTGTAGTGCGGTAACGACTTCATCCAATGCGTTTTTCTTAGGTAACTTTACTTTCTCTGCTGGCAAAACTTCTTTTGCCTTAGAAAATAGCGTTTTTACCATCTGCATTTCTGGTGTCAATCTACTAGCAGGCATCATCGGTTTTACGTAACTAACTATTCTTTGTGCCAGCATATTTGCCGGGTCAGTTTGATTTTCTGGATTCGGCTTACCCTGCTTGGACTTAGGTTTCTTACCGCCCAATACCGGAGTTTCATTAACCACTTGGTCAATTGCTTCTTTGTCGATCCCGTCGAATTCCTCTTGTAGTTTATCGCTTAAATCATCGTGCTTATCCTTAGTTTGCTTCGGTAACTCGTTGAACGCTTTTTTGGTTTCCTTATTTGCCTTAATCAGCACACCTTCGGGAGATAAGTTCATAAATATTTTTACTGCCTGCGCCATTTGTCCAGCAGAAGTCAATTGCTTGCCCATACTTTCAAGTAATTCTACAGACACATCATGCCTGCCCTGCTTTTGCATAACATATGCTAACTGACCTGCCATTGCCGGTTTTAGTGCTGATACCTCATTTTCATCAAAGACATACTTCAATGATTCTTCGATGCCGTCATTTTCAATAAATTTCCTCGCTGCTGCCTCGGTTTCGATATTCGTAATCGACTTATATGCGCCTGGACCTTCGGCGTAAATATCAACAAGTAGACCTGCCTTAGTCATATCGTCGGTGACCGGGGCATCAATGGCAGTTCTTTGAAATGAGCGTACCTTTTCGTTAGTGCCGGGTAGAATTGATTGCTTTTCCGGTACGGTTAGCCTTGCTGCCCCAATAGTTCCAGGATCATATGTACCTGCCTGCTCCGGCACAGATTCAGCACTACCAGTAACCTTATCGCCCTCAATTATCAACTCATCCGCTTTCTCCGGTTTTAGTCCAATGTCCTCAGCTATAGTCTTAACTTCCGATGCAGGTTTACTGACTACCTCTGCGGATAACTCAGGATAGTCCTTTAATACTTCGGGGGGTACGGGTTTACCTTCTTTAAATGCCTGCTCAACTATACTTCTATGAACATAGGAAGCAGGTTTTTCGTCGATATATTTACTTCCTCTTTCAATAAAAATATCCTTCGGAACTTCCCAATCCTCTTTCGCGAAAGACTGTTCTATTTGAGTTTTACGCAAATCCTTATTGACAACCTCACCCTTACCCATTTCATCCTGCAACTGCTCTAACTCTTGCCAATCCTCGTCAGACATATCCTTATACTGCTCTTTTGGCTTAATGTCCGTACCATACGCCTTATTCTTAGCATCGACATACTCTTTGTTCGGAGGATACTTATTACCGTATATATCGGTATACCCATTAGTCAAATGATCGTCAATCAGCAACTCAATGCGTTTGGCAAGTGCGGTATTTTCCTGACCTGCATCATCAATAATTCTTTGCAAGGCGCTATCAATGTCGGCATAACTTACCTTCTGCTCGTCCAATATCTTAGCAATAGTGTCGGTAGTCATGCGCTTATTGCCCCAGGAGATATTCTCCGGTCCGGTATTTTCACCATAAACAGTAGTACCGCCACGCTCTGCTTTTAATGATGCAGCAAGATCGCCCATGATGTTTTTGGCCTGTTCCTGAACATATGGTTTCAACTCAGGGTGATTGTACTGCATGGCATTAACTTTTCTATCTCCGACATTTTTAGAATTACGCTTATCTACCGGAATATCAAAGCGTTTTGCCTCAGCATCGAGTTTAGTTTTAACTGTCTCAAAAGTCTCTGCCGCATAAGTACCGTCCTTCTCAATATCCTTCGCGCCGCTCAAAACGCTTCTGCGGTAAGTATCGGCAGTACCGATGGGATCTGGAAACTTATCTTTAAGTTTGTTGTAGTTTGCTTCCGCCAAAACCTCCAATTCATGTGAATATGTTTTCTCGTTGTTGAGCATTTTCATTTGTTTGTCTAATTCAAACAGCATAGCATGGTCGGCATCGGGCAGGGTTATGTTTGCTACGCCCTTGCTGCCACGGTTAACCTTTATTTGAGTTTGCGGCAATGCTTCCTGGGCAACAACTTCCTTATTAGTATTACTCAGACGAACTTCTATGTCGCTTTGTGCTTCTCCGTTATATACGTTTGTGTCGTGTATTGCAACATTGTCCTTACCGTAAATATTTTGCATTGACTTAACGAAGGACGGCGATCCATCTGCGGTTATCTTGCTTACACTAATTCCTTTTTTAGAATAGGAGTCCAATACTTCATTTATTGCTTTTCCAAGTAACCCCTTATCCTTTGTTTCTGGATTTTTGTCTGCCCGATGGATGTATAAATCACCGTCATTTACGACACCACGCATATAAAATTCTTTTGTGTCATAAGAAAATGTACCGTCTTTGTCGTCGTGAGTTATTTTATTAGAGGTTGCTTCTGGTGTGGCAGGTATATTTTCGTCAGGAAAAGTCTCGGCACCACTTCTGTTATTTAGTCGCTGAACATCGTTAACAATGGGTTGTTGTTTAATCTCAGGAGTTGCAATCTCCGTAACTTCCGATATTGACTCACTCACAACCTCCGGCACTTTAACAACCTTCCGACCAATGCTAACCGTCTTTCCGTCTACATCAACTTGAATAATCATTTTATCTGCTGTTTTAACGGTTCCTTCTTTTCCATTTGGCAGGATAACCGTATTACCCTGCTGTAGTCTAAAATAAGGAAACTCTCTTTCGAGTTCCGGAAATTCATCCAATACTTTATTGGCCTTTTCGACATTCAGCGTATTCCTGAGAGTGCGCTGCGCCGCCGCTACTTCCGTGGTAACAATATTATCAGGTGTTATCATTTCACCTGGCCTTGACTTACTTTTAATATTAGCCAATTCCTCCGGTGTAAATGCCGACATATCTGGTGCTTTATATTCTGGCATCTTGAATTCAGCTGGTGTAGTTGGTGTATTGCGTTTACCTAAGACACTCCCTGCGCCATGCAATGCCATCCCGATAACAGCGTTAGCCGCCCCTGCCATACCTGCTTCTCTGGGACTAAATTCCCTATCGTTCAAGGCGGCCATTGCTGCCTCATAGGGTATTGTTGCACCACCCAACTTAATGCCAGTCTTAACTATCCCAGGCAGATTTTCTAGTCCTTTTACCATGCCCGGCAAATTACCTAGACCAAGTCCTCGCTCAATAGTCTTTTCTCCTACACCAAACAACTGCGCCCCTGCGCTTCTGACACCACCTGTAGGGCTAAGAGCAAACCCTCCAATGCCTCCAAGTAAATCAGCGGCAGTATCCCATCCCTTACTACCCGTACTTGCCATATCGGGATTATCTACGGTAGTTACGATTTGTCCTGCTACTTGACTCGATCTATCAGCAAACGGATTATCCATAACTGCCTTGATGGGGCTCGCTGCCGTTGCTAGACTCCTGCTTATAATCGGATGATTGGCTGCAAATTCTGGACTGATACCGTATTCACCGGAGTTAAAATCAGCACCGCCAGGCAACACCCCACCAAATTTATTATCCAGAGACTCATAAAAACTGCTTCTAGGTGATATGGGTGCTTTTAGTCCTGTTATAGGAGGTACCTTAATACTGTAATCTAAGATATTGTCGGCCATGTCAGGATCGTTAGTTATTTGTGGAATTTTTAAGGTTGTATTTTTTGGTACATTATCACCATAAATACTTTCATACTGCTCCTGCAATGCCTTATTTACGGAATCATTAAAACCACTACCGGATACAGAAGGTTGGCTGCTCGAAAAACTAAGCAACCTCCTAATGGCATCTTCCCTGGAAGTATCCTTACTCTGGTTCTGACTGTACTGATTGAAGTTACTGTATGGTCCTTTGTATAAGCTATAAGCCAATAAAACCACCTACCTTAGTATTAATTATTGACCCAACATTTCAAGCAGTGCGCTATAGTCGCTCGGTGTCAGTCCAGCAGCTAAAAACGACTGTATAAACTCAGGATCGCTAATCACTGTAGGGTTAGACGATATGGCCTGATAAGCAGCGGCATAAGCAGCAGACTTGTCGTTGCTTCCACCACCATTACTTCTACTAAGCTGCGCTTGCTGGTAAGGAGTAGGTCCCATATTGTACGGTAGTAGCGAATTAGCAGAAGGATATTCATAAGGCATTCTTTGTGCCGCTGTAGTCTCTTGGTATGGACGATCATCCATCTTCTTCTGCCAGTCAAATTTCTGTAACGCTAACTGGTTATTAAAAGCATCCTGCCGCTGCTTATACGATAAGTCTGCCTGCTCAGCACCGTACTTCTGTATTGTATCGGCTAATGAGCTTTGCCAGTTACGAAACCCCTGCGTATCAGCTTGCATTAACCTTGTGGCTTCTGAGGCAACCTTTAATCCCCTATTTTCCTTTTGTGCATCGATCTGAGCAACACCACTTCGATAGTTTTTGTTTATGTCGGAGATATTATTTTTATGACCACGCTCCAACCTGTCGAATGATGGCTGATAACCTTCCGATATTTCCTGGGAACGATAACCACCTAAACCAGAACCACCACCCGCACCTCCAAGTCCTGCGGCAAGAGAGCGTTTTACAGCTGAGTTAACGCTGTTTGCCCTGTTGGTTGTGAGGTTTTCCTTAGAATCTTGATATGCCGCCCTTTCTCTATTACCTGCTGTATTTCTGGCTTGATAAAGATTTCTAAACATACTTCTAAAATCAGGATTTTCTACTTGCTGATTGGCTATATACTGCCAGTCGTTATACTGCTTTGGCTTATAAGAATTAAGTGCATTTTGCAGGAAACTAAGATTACCTTGATCCCCTGTCGGTTTAGTGTATGCCAATAAGATCAACTCCTTTTTATTCCGGTTATACTATTATTCCAGCGTCAATTAATATTTGTCTAATTTCCTCTATATTACCGTTTAGCGTACCAAGATTTTGATTGTACTGTTTTAGTGTTTTTGTTACTGTTCCGGTATACGTACTTACCTGCCGAAAATTATCGTTTACAGCATCTGCCGACTGCTTACTGTCAGTGTGTGATGCGCGCTTAAATGTGAGCGGTTTAATATCTTTTGTGATTATTCCGGCTAAGTTTGCGTTAAATCCACCAGGCATAAATACCGCTATGACAGTTTCATCGGTTGTGCCTATGACTATGGTTGTGTTAGCTGATTTAGCATTACTTACATTACCTTCCCAGTTGACGAATCTACTTTCCTCGCCTGCTGTTGCGGATAATTCGACTACATCACCTTCAATATGCGAGTAAGTACCGACTTCTGGATCTGTTGTGCCTACGCCAGATATTGCTATTGTTAATGTAATTACAGGTATGAAATACGGGTAAGATTCTCCTTCATCAACTTTCCATATATCTGTAAAATCCCAGCCAGTGAATGTCGCTTGCTGTTTCATTTGGACTGTGGTCTTTGGGATTCCTATACCGTTATCGGATTGACCAGAAAGATCGTAATCGTAATAACAATCATTAATAGTACCATCATAACTATGAACTGCAAACCCACCAAGCCAAGCAATCTCACCATGATTAGCAAAGGTTGTTGCCGCATAGCATCTGCTTACAACAGAACCACTGTATACATCACAAAACATTCCACCAAGTAAAGCAGATTCTGTAGCAGAGTAACCACGCACATGCCCTTTTCCGTAACAATCATTAGCTGTGCTACTGTTGATATATGTGGCAAAAGCTGCGACTGTTTCACCTTCGACCGTTACATCGGTTCCGCATTTAGATACAACGCTTCCACCCTCAATCGTAGTGGCAACACCGCATGCATGACTTCCTTCACCCACAATAACCGATCCTTGCAAATAACATGCATCTACAATTGAAGAAACCATTACAGATGCTAAAATACTTGCCAGTTGACCACTACCCGTACCTGAAATATTAGCATTTTTAATTTTAATGTTTTTTATAACTGCCTCAACCAATACACCAAAAACGCTTAAATATGTTTCTGAGCTGCTTATTGTTGGATTGTTAATTTCCCTATTATCACAGTCATAATTACCCATAAAAGGGATACCAATAGGCTCCCAGTTGGGGTAGATAGATAAATCAATATCTGCTGTTTGCTTGTAATATGCGGTTAAGTTATTTCTTACAGCATTAAAATCTGCCGCATCCTCCACAAGATACGGATCTAATTCCGTACCAGTTCCTCCACCAAAACTTCCACCCGCCATAATCTCACCTACTTCAACCGTTTAGGAATAACCGTCAGTTCTGCCTTTTGCAACTTATTTATCCTATCGGTAGTCTCAATCCTCACGGAAACATTCTGACCGCTAACACTATTTAACCGAATATCCTCAATTACCAACGTATCAGCATTGAATGTAATATATCCCTGACTAACCTCTGCCTCACTGTCACATTGTGTATAAACATCTACAGTAAAGTCGCTTTCCGCTTCTGCGGTCAGGTAAAATGTCTTTGCTTTGATTTTTCTAGCCTGCATATCTGCCGGGCCAATAGTTAGAGAAGTCGTTATATCCTCTGAATCATCCGTATCAACATCATTCATATATAAAACTCTACCATCCTTGGTTCCAAGTAAAATCTTGCCGTCGTACTCACCGGCACTAATTATGTGACCGGCAAACTCATACAAAAACCATTCACCTTCTGCCGGGTCAAATACTAAACACTTAGTTGAAGTTTCAGTGGTCTGTGCTATTAGAATATTTCTCAGCAGGAACAGCCAAAACTTATTATCTAAGCCGTAAGCCCTCGGTTTTAATCCGACTACACTGAATTCCTCTTGCAGTATTTTGTCTATTGGTTGGCTTACTGGTTCAACAACTGAACCTGTGTAGCGATAAATTTTATAATCATTTCCTATCCACATTGGCATATCGGAAACTAAAGCGGCAGGGCAAAACTCTCCGTTCTCGTATGCTCCAACATGAGAACCTTGGTGTACTTCAAAATTATCCTCATTGTCACCGTATATGTGCCACGTACTTTTTCCAGTTATACAAAACAAGGATGAACTAAACGGAAAAGCAGCCATCAAAGACGACCCATCACTCATGGGTACATTAAAGTCCTCCGGCCAAACAATAATATCTCTATCAACTATTTCCTCGGTATACTCTTCTAACTCATCATCCCATACATACTGATAACCGTTAAACTGTGTTTTATAAGCAGGGGCCCAGTTCGGTCCTGGTATGGTCCATAAATAGTCCTTCCATGTTGCGGTAAATAAGCACCCTGGCATATCGGTAGCACCGCCGCGCAAATCACTGGCCGATGCAGTTTCTATGCCATAATCGAGTACCGTAGAACCAAAAGACAGGACTAAGTGCTCTCTCCACACATTCCCGTAGGCATAACCAGATATTCCACTATCAACCAGCGACCATGATCCTAATTCATCTGGCCTGTGATGCAGTTCACTGCCTGACTGAACAATAAGACGCTCTGTTAGTTGTGCCTGCTTGCATGAGTGAATAGCATAGATAGGTGATGATAAACTGGGTGGATTATCTATTTCTAAAAGTCCTGGCCTTGTATACAACTCTCCGTTTTTAGTATAAAAGTTTTTGCCGGCAGAAGGTTGTCCTAACTGTCTGGACGGTAAGGTATTTATGCCGCCATAACTTTTTATTTCAATAGGTATTTTATCGCTACTGTTGCCCCTTTTAGGTATTTTCGCTATCACCATGCCATTTTCACCTGAAATGAATTACTATCTATCTCCATTTCATTAATCAGTTTATTGATGGAATTCTGAAACTCTAGCATCCATCTGGAGGCATCAGCATCCTCAGAATCATCACTACTCCTAAATCTTGAAGCGATAAATTTAGCCATTGCATACTCGCAGGCATCTGGCAGTGGTACATTAGCGGATATGCTGGAAACTGTTGGGTATGATATATATGTCATTGCATAATCATCGGCATCGGTAAAGGAAATTTTTCTATTACGGATAAAATAGTTATCATAACCGATACCAGTAGTATCCTCGGTAGGAACATTTTCAGAGTCACCGGCAAGTCCTGTATCATCTAAGGTAGTATCTGTAGTTGTCCCGATTAGTCCAGTTGTAGTGCCTCCGTAGGTACGGTAGACGTTATAACTTACGGCATCATCAACCTCAGTCCAAGACAGGGCGTTGTAGTTGGTCTCAGATAATGCGGCATTTCCGGAAGTTGACGTAACCTCGCTACAAGGTATAGTTTCTCCTGATTCTGTAACCGCCGTAACTTGGTATTTATATGTAGTCGCTCCGGTAGTTCCGGTTGGGGTTGCTGTTAGCCCTGTCGGTGATCCGATGGTAGTTGATAGACTTACTAAACTAAAAAAGTCGCTCGGCAGGTTGTATGACCTCTTTGCGACTGTTGATTTATATTCTCTTGAGTTCTCTTGCCATAACTGAGATGGAATATTGTCTTGCAGACATTCCTTACCCCATATTAGTAGGTTAGTATCATCTATCGTTTCATTCAATAATGAATCTGCAATTGTTTTGCAGTTTGTTAGCGTGAAGGACACTTTATCACCACCTTATGTAAAATGGGAGGCGGTTAACCTCCCTGTGCTAAAAATACCTCTTATATAATTCTTTTCTGCGCTCGCCGCTTAAACGGGCATATAGTTGGGTCGTTTCCTGCTTGGCGTGTCCCATGAGTTGCTGTATTGCTTCCATAGGAGCACCATTGTCCAATAAATGAGTGGCATAAGAATGTCTTAATCTGTGGGGATAGACACTTGCTTCAATGTCCGCACGAACAGCAACCGCTTTAATTATTTCTCTCATACGTGCTATACTCATACGCCTTGGTGCGCGGTCAGTAACAAATAGGGCAGGATCATTGTCTTTTCTTGATTCGACGTATTTTTTAAGCCAGAAGAAGCATTTTGAATTAAAATAAACTTCTCTTTCTTTGTCGCCCTTACCCATCACAATAACTGATTTATTGCCCCAATTAATATCTTTCTTATCAACCAAGGAAACCTCACCTATCCTGCATCCGGTAGTATACATAAATTCTACAATGGCGTGTTCTTTTGGGCATCTGCATGACTCGCGCAATGCTTCCATATCTTCTTCGCTCAGAAACTTAGGAACCCGTAAGCCAATTTTAGGTTCGCGCAATTTAGTGGCAGGGTTTTTTGGAATATATCCTTCATCAATAGCCCATCTAAATAAAGACTGAACAAATCTTACCCTATGACCGATGCTTGCAGGTTTCAAATGTCCCTGCTCGGCAAAATAATCCTTTAATTGCTCATATGTTACTTCACCCATATCCATATCGCCTATGAATTCATGGAGTAGGCGACACTGTATCTTATATGACTTTAGTGTGTGAGGTGAATAATTGAGAAATTTCTTATCTCTCTCATATCTAGGCCAAGATTCGAGTACATTAATGACAAAAACCACCTTTATGATTATTTGTCATTAATTATACCATATATCGAGTCTTAGCTCAACTAACTAAATAACTAACTATCTAAAATTCGCACCTTCGTTAGTATTACAAGGTAGATACGTCATCTATCTTTTTATTTAGTGCAGTGTTAACTTCATCCTCTGGTGTACCAATTTCATAATCATAACGCACCACATGAATAGAACCGTTAACCTCAATATAAGCAACTTTTTGTTTACCAATTACCTCATCGTTAATACTCAAACGGTCGTCTGTAAAAACTTGAATAATTTTATAGTTCATACTTTACACCGTCCTTTGTCTAATTAACATATATATTTTCATCGAATCCCCAACAGCATCGATTGAAGCTAAATCAGAAATACTAATCTTATGACCAGCTGGTATAATACATCTAGCAATTGGGGCTGACAATTGTGTACCTGTCAAGTCAGTAGTTGTCTCTTTCAATAAGTTTGGAGCAAATGTTATCTGTCTAGTCTGACCAGCAGTAATATTAACCCCTGTAGTGTGTCGTGCATAATTTTGTCCTGTTGTACCAGTTGACATTAAAATACGAATACCTCTGTTCCCTGCAACTGCACTTGCTACAAATAAAACTGTAATAGAGAGAATTTCATACTCGGTATTAGTAGGCACAGTGAAAATTTTTGATATACCCACACTTTCATCAATAATGGCAACAGGAATCCAACTTTCTCTAGTTTGTAGCCCATTTGTAATTATACTACCAGCTAGTACGGTAGGCACAGGGTTGCCAGTTGCAACGTCAGTATTGCCCACCTGTAAATTAACATTGGCGTTAAAATTATCGTGCGTAGACTGATCGACAGTTATCGAACCACCGCCATCTGCAACAACATTTTTCCGCATAATCTGGTAATCTGAACCTGCGGCAACGCTTACAACAGCAATACCGCCAGTAAACGTAACTGCTGACGCTACAGGCACAACCCCACCAGAACCAGTCATGGTTGCCGTAAATTCTGCTAGTTCATCAATCTTAGAAGCAACAAGAGTCGCGGTATTTTTGGCATCGTCTAATACGCCACCAGTTTTGCCGAGATAAACCGTCAAAACATTATCAGTGAAAGATGCCGACAAGTTATCATTGTCCCCTGGTGCTGCCACTACTTCAGCAGTTATCGAGTTACCTGCAACTCCCTCATTTACATAAACTACCGTTACTTCTGCTGTTCCAGGAGTACCAACAATAGCACTTGCCGCCGCGCCAGGTAGAGCAGTAATAGTCAAAGTTGTTGCTGTATTACTCGCTACTGTGCGGTAATAGTCAACACCACTAATGGTGACTTTTGCCGTATGCCCGGCAAACATATTAGTCTCAAAGTTTTTAGATGTGTCAATAATGGTAGTTTTACTGCCACCAGTCGCTATGCCACCGTCAAAGTTGCTATCGACTATTGCTGGATTAGTAGCGGTAAACTTCTCGTCACCGTCCGCATCTACAGGAATAAACTTACCTACTATCGACGTACCTGCACCCAATTTTGCCGTTATTGAACCGTCTGAATTTAGAACTAGACCAACTATATCATTGTCACCATCAACGCCGCCAATGGTGACGGGGTTAGTATTAGCTGCCGTTGTTCCGACAGGATTTTTACCTTGAATATTAGTTGCTATCTTTAACACCACCCTTGCAGTTCTTTTCGTGGTTAGTGCGGACACGGGCATTACCAAACTCCCTGCCGCACTTTTTGCATGAATATTTCTTTATTTCCTTAGTTTTCTTCACCGATACAGTACGCCCAACATCTTTCTTGGGCGTTTCAACTACTTTTGGTGTATGTAAAAGTGAGGATATTTTCTGCAATTCCTCCAATATGCCTAAAAGCAACCTCTCTGTATCGGTGAAATTTTCCGGTTTTTTGGTGTATCGCATAAAGCACCTCAGTTTAAATTACAATATATCGAATATAGGCAAACCCAACGATACCGGCACTTGCACCACCCGATACAACCGAACCAGTTACCCATTTACCAGATGCTAATAACTGACGAGACTTACCGTTAGTCCCTTTATCGGTAATATTGTCAAATACACCGGCAGCAGAGTTAACGTCAACGGCGTTAATTAAGTTGTCAGACAGGGTAGTTGCCGAAGTTGCAGTAGTACCGCAATCCAGCGAACATGCTCCGGTAGTCTTGGTGGTTACGTTAAGATACAGTCCGGTGACGATAATAGAAGCACCTTCGTCATTCTGCCAGGCAAATACACCGCCTGCCGTATTGACTGCAGAGAGTGCTATTTTAGCTACTTTTTCGATGCGGTCAGCGTTGTCAACTAAGTTCAACTCAGCAGCATTAGAGGTGATTTCTACTTCCTGTTGAAATAGTTTACCTGTGCCATCAGCGACTTTCTTTTCTGACCCTGCTACACCTACATATAAACCTTCGATGCCGCATACTTTTTTGTTATGTGAATATGTTGCCATTTTATACCTCCTTATGGGAAAATTAAAAGACACCGTTAGGTGTCTAAAGTGAATCTATTATTGCATTTGCTATTACAAGTATGAAAATTTCCTTGTCAGTCTTTTTCATTCTAAAGCCTTTATCCTCTATGGGGCTGATATTAAAAACTGCCCAGCCGAGTTTTGCATCCAAGGTATTATCACCTATATCGGGACTAAACACCAGACAACAATCTATAGAGAACGGTGCGCCAATCTCCTCTAACTCCACACTAGCATTATCCAGAATTATAGATAGTTTTCTTATTTCATTTTGCCTGCAATAAAAAGATACATATGGTAGGCGGTGGATGCCTTTACTATGTCCCTGACAACTAGAACATGTTTGCATGAAACCAGTTGCGTTCATTACTTCAACCATAGGAAGGATACCCTTATCAATTTGCATTTAATAATTCCTCCTTCCTTCTTTTCATGTATTCAGTTAGTTGTTGTTCGGTAACATCCCAGCATCCATAAACATTGTGCAGACTACCAGGATATTTAGTGTCGTGGCAGTATTTGCAAAGAGTTATGCCATTATTTACATCAGTCCTTAGTTTTGGATTATTGGCAAAACCTTTAATGTGATGTGCCCTTAAATCCTTTCCCTTTCTACTTCCGCAACATTGGCAGGTATGTTTATCTCTTATGAGAACTTTAACCTTCCATGAGACATACTCTTTACTTTTCCTTATTCTCTCATGCTCAGGAGTAACGCCGCCATTCCATAAGTAGTGATTTTTACCTCTCGGTCTGCGTTCATCCCGACAAAAAGCACATCCGTCGCCAAGATGTATAAAATTAGAGAATTTAACTCTTTGAATTTTGTCTGGGTGTTTCTCACAAACAAAATAGGAGTAACTGTCGGTTCCTTTATAGTCTGGGTTTAAAAGTGTGTATCCGCGATCATTGTATTTTTTCTGTAAATACTCTAAGGTATATCTAAACTTTAATTCCTCAACCTTTTCCCTGCCGCAATAATAGCAACCACATCCAGAATTAAAGTCTGACCATGTTATATATTGAATGCCATTTTCCTTATGTTTAGGGCAGACATAAGGAAGTTTAGTTGAGTTGTTATTGTAATCAGTTTCCTTAGCTAATAACATATAGTCTCTATCAGAAAAAGACTTACAAATTACATCAAAACCAACTCTCCTATTTTTACCCCTATACTCATAACTACAATAGTAACAGCCAACAGATATTCTAAAATTATCCCACCTTGTATACTGAATTCCCTTATCTTTATGTTTGTTGCAGATGTAGGGAAGTTTTTGTTTAGTATTTATATATTCCTCTTCCTTTATAAGCAGTATACAATCCCTATCCTCAAATCCCTTAACTATTTCATTGAAGTTTTTTCTTAATTTAATATTTTTTTGCTGTTTCATAAAAAACCCTCTTTGACTTATTTTTATATTGTGCTATACTTATAGCATGATATTATTATATCATATTTATATAATGATAGCAAGCTAAAAGGAGGGTTAAAATGCTAAAACAATTAAATATTAGATTAGAAGATGAACTAATAAAGAAAGTTAAGGTTTTATGTATAAAGAAAGACGTAAACATACAGGACACAGTAAAGTCGCTACTAGAGTTATGGGTAAAGGACAATGAGGTGTGATGTAAGGTAATCACACCTCAAATACTACAAATTACGCAGGTATACTGAACTGGAAAGGCCTCCATGACTTGCTGCCGCATGAATACCACATTATGGAACCTACTTTCCAGACCTGATTCTCCATATTCTTCCAAGAGATAATATCGTATTTATCACCAGATTCTAGGCGATTAATCCACTTCATGGATTTTTTAGCCATCTTAGAGTCCATAATACACCACGGTTGACCAGTCTTTCCGGCCTGACGACGGAATTGCTTGTAGACAATCAATTTCATCGAACCATTATAGATGTTCGGGTTGTTGTCGGAAGAATCTACCTTACCTTCTCCACCGATTAACTCCAAAGCCTTTTTGCGAAGTGCGGTAGGCACGATTAAAGTATCAGGTTGAAGATTTGCGTCCTTGCCCGAACTGTCCTTAACGTCAAACATTTTTTGACATAAAATTTCGATATTCTCGTCGTTGAGTTCTAGAGCCTCTAAGTTATCCTGAGTGCTTCCATAATTAGCAGAAGTCTGAGCGTTTGAAGCAAGTGGCAACCCATTGGCTGTCAAAGTCCAGTTAACAGGAGTTCCGTTAACCATAAAACTTGTCTGGTCGGCATAAGTAAGTAAACCGGATGCGCACGCTTCGCGGTGTCTTGCTGCGCCAATAGAGAAACCACTGAAATCATCTTTTAAATTAATAAGTTTGGCATTAGACAGTAAAAATCTGTCATACTCCATGCCAGCCTGCCACACGATTGGGGTCCAGATCTTCGTATCGCCTTGTTTCATGGTGCCATAAGTGAATTCACCGTTCCACTTGCTGTAGTCAATCGCCCCAACCATCTCACCGATTGCCTCAGTGGGGTTATCTGATTGCTCAGGAGTATATAACTCATCAATCATACTATCTTGAATAGCATCGGTAAAACCGTCCTGCCAGAATTCTAAGAGCGCATGTTCATATTTACCAACTAACTGTTCAAAATCTCCGCTTTCTTGAATTAAAACTGCCATGTCTTTTCTCCTCTCAATTTACAAAATAAAAAGACCAACTAATTAGCTGGCCTCAGTGAAATTCTTCTTAACAATCATCCTTACTTTTAGTCCAACAGTATCTTTCTCCAAGATAACCCCATGACCTCCAGTAACGGTTGCGGCATCCACATTGTCTCCATTAGAATCCAAAATTGCTACAGTAAGTCCCGGCAAAAATGCTGCATCTGCGGTTCCGGTATAATTTGCCTCAATAATGTCACCAGTCTTAACTACTGCCATAATCGGCAATACATCAGTTCCAGCATCTGCCGCCTTAACACAAACCGCCTCAATTGCTGCGGTTGTAGCAGATTTAGTCCATCTGCCAGAAGCAAGGTAATAGCCACGCCCAGCTACTGCCGCCTCCGAATCTGTCATATAGATGTTATCAATAAACTTATCTCTCGAAGCACCAGTCAAAATGCTTCCAATAATTCTTAATGCCATGATAAACCCCCTATTTCTTATTAACGTATTTTGCGGCACGTTTCTTTAGTTGTGCCTCTGTTTCACCAGGAAACATTGACTTCCAAGTTTTCATCTGTTCCGCGCTCAAACTAACCTGAGTACCCAAATCCGTACTATCATTCGACTTCTCAGTACCCAAGTGCGCCTTACTGCCCACCTGCTTAATAGCCTTATGCGCTGCCTTTTTCTGCAACGCCTCGGCAATAGCATCCTCATTAGCAGTTAGCCATGCCGATCTAAGCGGCATACCGCCATACAGCATATCAACGGTTGCCTGGTCAAGATTATTCAAGTCGGGAACAATGTCACCGTATTTACTCCTTAAATAGGCATGGTCCTTCACAAACTGCTGTTCTGCCTCCTGCCTATTTCTCAGGTGTCTTTCTTGCTCTAACTGCTGCTTATTGGCGTTTAACTCTTCCTGCATCTGCTGAAAAACAGGGTCCATTTTCAGATATTTGTTAATCTGACTAACAGGAAATCCCTGTTCCTCTAACTCTGCGGCAAGTTTTTCCCTCTGAGCATCCATGTCTGCCTGCAACTGTCTCTGTTGCTGTGCGTTATTCTTCTGCTCAAAGTCACGTTTCCATTGTTCAAGTTCATCTGCTTTGCGCTTGGCCTCTTGTGCCTCCCTACGCATCTGAGCAAATGCCCTGTTTTGTTCCTGTGTCTGCTTCTGTTTCTGCTGTTCAACGACTTCAGCATCACTCATTTGCTGAGTGCCGGTTACGTCCCCGGTATTGGTTTGTTCGTTAGTGTCAATATCTGTTTGAGGTGAAACGACTTCCTCTGTTCCTGTTTCCAATACTTGATCTTCCATAATTACACCCCACGTTTACGCTCGCCAGCGATATATTTCACCGTCTATCCGGCGTGTACGTTGTCTATTTCCAACTGCCACCCTAATGCGGAACGATGTTATGTAGGCAAATAGGAAAAGCAGGTTTTACCCTGCCTTAACTATTTAACAGCACCGTTGTTCTTGCCGGGGCGTGAACGCAGATCGCCACCCTTAATGACACGAGTAACATCTGCCTGCCGACTACCAGTATTACCATAGGTAAAAGTACCGCTACACGGCATAGCTTTGTCGAGATTTTTGGCCATGTTTAACACCTCCTTTCATAGATTTAGGCAATAAAAATAGGGATAGTGTATGAGAGAGTGCTTAGTCGCATTGTCTCATACACTATCCCTGTGGTTTTCCTACTAAGGATTGGTTATTTAGTTATTATTTCATCTTCTTACCATAACCCTTGCCCATGCCCATTTCTTTCTTGTCTGACTTAGGCATACCTTTCATGCCCTTGCCCTTACCTTTACAACCTGCCATAGTAAACGCCTCCTAATCAAGTTTAATATCCTCGGTCGTACTCAGCATGACAGGTTTACCGCCCTTCATTTTAATAACGATTGTACCCCACGGAGTAGACTTCATCTTGTCGATTACTTTTTTCTCTTTGTCAGTTAACATTATTTACCTCCGGTTATCCGTTATCAACCCACCATGCTCATTGCCGCCTGTACCTGCTGATCTGCTGGCAACTGCATAATCTGCATAAACACATCGGGATCTTGTTCTTTAATCTGATTCAACCTGTCCATGAACTGAATAACCGCTTCCTGCTGTAAATCGCCGCTCATAGCCTCTTTGTCACTTTCAAGGTCGTGCGATTGCTGTTGACGGTTTAATTCTCCCTGCTGTTTTATGACGGCAAGTTCTTTTTCATGCTGCTGTTTGGCAAGCATCATATCGGTACTCTGCTGTAGTTGTTGTTCTTGTATAAGTTTAGCCTGTTCTTCCTGCTTTGCTTGGGCCTCCTGCGCTTGCTGTATATCCTGCTCCATCTGACCAATAACCTCTTTGAGATGCGGAACACCGATTTTGTCAAGAATTTTCAGTATCAGCATATTGCCAGGAGTAGGTTCAAAGCGTCCCTGCCCTGCAAGAGACACAATAGAATTCATCATTTCCGACTTATTCTTCATAAATCCAACTTCTGCACTAATCTCAATATCGAAGTCAGGATAAATTAAGTCTCCGTTAACGTCACGAAGCATAGATAAGCGGTTAAACTGACCGTATTTATTCTCGCCCTTCTCTCCGGTAATGCGGAAAGGTCTGTCATCGTCACAGAACGCCAACGCAAACTCGGCAATAGTGCGGTAAAGAGTCTTAAACGAGGTTGACTTATAGGCAGACTTAATCGCTAATTTATTACTTGACTGACTTATATATGCCTGCGCCTGATCGCCGGAAGTTACCCCAGGTTGATGAACTCCTAGTGAGGCATCGGTTACGCCGGTAATAAGTTGCATCCATTCTTTAAATTTATCAACCAATTGAATACCGTCAATATTGGTACTTAAATCGACTTCTTTAACAGAATTCGGATCGTTAACATGGATTATCTCTGATGTTGGGTCCATAAGTTTCCTTTGTACTTCAAGAGAGTCGGTTAAAATCTTCTTCCTACCACGAAGGAAAGATTCTTCGTACATATGCACCGCTTTCTTAATACTCTCCTGCAAGTCCCAAACATCTTCCATAATAGATATACCCCAACAACACTTATCACGCATAATAAAGGGTTGATAGACTATATCCCAGCAAGTAGGTATGTAATACTCTGCCTCTGTTTCGGCATCAATAACACGGTAGGCAATATTGCCGTATTCATCAATTCCCTTGCGAACCTGCGTACCTGCTTCGATAGTTTCAGTCTTATATGGATTACCGTCCTCGTCCCTACGATAAAAGAACTTAGGCAGGTGCTTAATCAACAAGTCACCGGACCACCACAACTTACAAATATCTCCGTCATCGTCACGATAGGTAGTCTCAATAATTGTATATTTACCAAGTCCCGTATCCTTAGAAACTCCGGTAGTATCGGTAACGGTAGTTATCCTTTGGTCGCCCAATATCTCGTCATACTCGGCATACAGAATTGCCTTTTCTTCCAGCATATCCTTCGTTATATCCTTCCATTTACGAAGAATATACTTTTGTGTACGGTTAACCGGATGGTGATAATGTTCCATATCGTCACCGAAGTTGATGGACGATTTATTGGGAATGATATCTTTGGGGTGAGGATTACTAATCTCAATCTCACCAATATACCCCGCACGTTTAATATTATTATTCCAGTGAACCTTCTTAAATGTACCACCCAGCTTTGAAACTCTGCGCTCGTCTGACATATTCATTTCTTCTAATGAAGGAGAAGAACTTCTCAGCACATAACCGACGTAACTTTTCAAAGCATTAACAGGCACTTCATCGGCAGCGGCAACAGGTTTAAAGTCATGGTCAGGAATAGTCATATCAATAAGTGCTTCTATAATTAAGCGAGGGAAGTTAACAACTGTTCTCGCTTCCCTATCTTGCCGATTATTGACGTTCTCAAATTCACGATTACCGTTATACATGTTTTCCCATGAGTCCATGAGAAGGTCATACTTTTTCTTAGCGAAACGGTCAATCTCAAACTGATCTTGCCAGTATTTAAGTAGGTCAAGAGTCTCTTGATCGTATTCTATGACAGGTGCTACTATTTCTTTCACCTTCTTTTTTAACGCACGAAATGGTTTTTTCCAGTCCATTTAGACACACCCTTAAGATATTTCACATATATTACCAACTTCAAAAATCGTAAGATTACTGTCACTAATATAGGCAATGCCGTTTTGTTTCAAATACTCTCTAAACTTATTTTCAGATTCATCATAACTTAGCGATTTTACCTTAACACAATAAGTCATTACAAATTCTTGATGATAAAAACATATATACTCTTTCACAATAACACCGTCCTCGGTTATTATTAAAAACCTACAATATGTTCCTGCAACTTCTCATATTCTTTCTCAAACGCAATGTTGCTTAAAACTGCTGACTGCTCAGATAGTGACATATCATCGGGGAACGAATACTTATCATCTTTAGAAATGGGAGGTCTTGACATTACGGCGTAGCGACAATTATGGACAATAAGTCCACCGTTAACGCTAAAGTTATGATGTTTTTCAACTTCCATATTAAACACATCTGACTTACCAACATATTTTACCGATTTAACCTGTACCACAAACTAAAACCTCCTTATACCATTTCGTTTAAGGAGCATTAATTTTGCACTACACTTCCTTGAGCATGTCTTTGTTTTAGAATATTTATTTATTGGGAATATTTTTTCGCAAACAATACATACCCTCTCAATATCGTCCACACCTATACTTCTCCTGTATGCAGACTTGCACTTATTAGAGCAAAACCTACTATGATCTCTCATCATTATGCTTGTCTCATATTGCTTTCAGCATAGGTCACACTTGAGGACTATCATCTGGTCCATGTATAAACCAAGAGATTTGTGCCAATTCTTTCTCGACACCTCTCTTGCTTCATCCGTATGATGCCACTCAGTAGCAAGGTGTCTGTATTTGTCTAAATTCTTCCTTTTCCTTTCCAAACATTCTCCGTCAATATTGCTGAGTAGTGCATGTAGTTTTAGATGATCTTCTTTTTTCATCGCAACCAGATTATCAATATAGTTATTATCCTTGTCTAAATCGACATGGTGGACATGATAACCTTTCGGCACTTTTCCGTTACTACATTCCCATACATAAACATGCAGTCTTTTGGGTTTTTTATCTATAGTTGCTAACCAATAACCTTTACCGTCTTTATAAAACTTAACTCCGTTAAAGATTATGTATTGTGTTGTTATTGTTTTTGTTTCTGTTACTATTTGCATGATTCACCTCTAATGATACGTCGATAATAAAATCATTGTCAGTAAGTTGCTCAACTAATTTCCATCCGCTATTAGTAAGTACAGGATGATCTTTAGTTGCAACAATATTTCTTCCGTCACATAGTTCTATTTCATACACATCCACATTCTCTCTTGTTAACCTAACATCAGAAAAAGTAGATACTGACATGCACTTGTTTTCTTCGTCATAACAATATATACAACCTAATTTACCGACTAAATCCTTAATAGGAAAGTCGCCATTAGGAGTATTTATTATTGTTTGTCCAATCAAACATGCCTCCGGCGCGTGTGTGACCTCGTGTGGAGTATCTGCCGCATCCTCGGAGTCATTCTTATCATGTTCAAGTAGTGGTAAACACCGTATAAGATTCTTACATTCCTCAAATATCTTCAGTTTAGAAGTAAGTACAGTAACCGCATCAATACCTTCATCAGTAATAACGTCCTGCTTTTCCTCTCTAACCAATAGATATTCCCTTAATGCCCTCCAACCTGCAACACGGTCATGCTTTGCTTTTCTCAGATTATTAAGTCCAGCACGATTCATTATCTCCCTACCGCTTGTCCCTGTCTCTTGTCGTCTATTCCACAAGTCAGGAGAAGCAACCGTATAGCTAATTTTCTCGTCTTTGGGTGTCATGGAGATAATCTTTTTCGCCGCTTGACTAAGGGTTAAGTTGGGTTGATATAACTCACGATAAGCGCACATAATGCCTTCGGGCGATACTGCCCACCAGTGACATGAACACATATCAAGTCCATAGTCCAACGAGCAGAACCTTTTCCACCAGGACGGTATCTTAAAAGGTTTAACGACATGCACATCACGACGAAACTCTTTAAAGAACTGCCCTTCACCGGCAGTAAACGCCTCTTCCGGAGTTGCTGGATACTCTGCCATATAACTATGAGGTAAGTCTTTTTTGACCTGCTCATACCACTCCTGGGTACGTCTAGGGTCGGTACTCCAAGGCATAAATATAGGCGTAAACGTATTCTCACCGTTGTACGCCTTCCAAAATATTTCCTCAAATAAGGTACCTTTTTTAGCGGTAGATAACCCAATAACCTGTCCACCAGTAGGACGGTTAATAGTCGGATAAGCAGCAGACCAAATATCTCTAGCGAACATCTGAAACGCCCATTCGTCAAGTATTACAAGGTTAGCTGTGAAAGAGCGTCCACTGTCAGGACCGGCAGACATAGCGTTAAAAACAGCAGGTTCCTTGCCTTTATGGTAGATAGTAACCGACAATACCGTTGAATCCCACGTAGGGTTAGGATATTGCTTCGGAGTACCCTTAACGTGACGAATCATCCATGAAGGTAGATACCTCAGAATAAAGCAAATACGCCTGACAAGTTCCTTAGCATCCTCTTCCCTTTTAGACAGAGCAACAACAGAATATCCAGGTCGAAATATAACCCCGTGCAATCCGTAAATAAGAGATAACCAAGTAAAACCTAACTGCCGCGCTTTAAGTATAATTGATAACTTACTGTCAATAATCTTCCTTAACGCTTCCTTCTGACCGTCCCATAGGTTGAGTTTGGCAACTAAGTCTTGAACGTCTCTATCCTCAATGTAGGCGTACTTATCTATGAAATACTCTACACTCTTAGAGGATTTACGATATTCTAACTCAACTTTTGCTGCCGCTTTTTCCCTTAACTTCTGAGTGGATAGTTTTTTCTTTTCCTGCTGTTCGGTCATAAGATCACCTTACTGTGACTAGATTATTTTAAATTCGCCGATTTCGTTTTTAAGTATGTCGCATAAGTCATATAATGCCTTATTGTTGTCTACTATAATTCCTGCTAAAGTATATAATTTTTCATACAGCGTAACATCGTTATTTGTTGAACCTTTACCTTCGCAAGAAACAGGATATGGTTTCCGCACAATTCCTTCAAGCAAAGAAATGGCATTGCTGTTTTCATGCACAGATTGGGTTATTGCCCCCATTATGCTTTCTAGTGGGGTTAACTCCATAGAGCATGCAGGTTCATTCATCGGCATGTTACTACAACTTTTTAATTCATTGGGAAAATTCATTTCAATTCTTCCATCCAATTGATTAGTCCATTGACGGGGCCGGGTAATATGCGCTTAACTTTTTGGCTCATATTTGCAATCACAACCCCAACCAGAGAACCAACCACTACCGTCACTTAACTCAATGTGAGTTTTAACCATGATGGTCTTACAGTCAGGACATATGGGGCGAGTGTCTTCGATATCTCCTACTTCCTCATAAGTTGCCTCGAAGTTTTTAGGTTCATAAGGAAATCTAACACCGTCTGGTCTTGTTGCAATATAATCTACCGGTGATATTTTTATCTTTATTTGTCCGGCAGCAATATAAGGAATTCCTTGATAAAAGCCATCCTCCAAACCATCAACATAAGGTTCGGCATCAACAAAAATAGGTTTTCTACGGTACCTTTTGGTTTTGCTCATTACTTACACCGTCCTCGGTTATATTTAACAATCCCACTTATCTAAAGCGAGTTTACTTCGTGTCGGCCTGCCTTTTTCGTCCTTTAACGGTCCTGGCATACCACCCATTCTTGCACAGAAGGACTTCCTTCTTGCCGCTGCTTTAGGTGATTTCTTAGCCGTTTCCTTAGATACAGGAGGTTTAAGATTACTGCCGGGATTTTCCTTCTCATAGGATTTACGACCTTTACTATTTAACCCGCCAGATTCGCTTTTACCTTCTTTTCTTGTCCAAGCAGGAGTTTTCATTTAATCACCGCTGTTCTGAATAATTTTCTGTTACATAAGGTGAATGTATATATACTGTATTTTCTTCTCTGCAATATCCACATACAACCCCACATGCTTTAATGTTACTTTTCATAGTTAACAACCTTTGATGATATGATTTATGAAGTTTTGGTGATTATGGAAAAGCCATTAATTGAATGAAATTTTGTTGTCCTTTAGTGTTTGATATAGTCCCGCTTCAAGTGCTGATATTTGCTGATGCTCTAGTCTTAGTTCAAGACTCATATTGAGGCACTCAATAATCTCATGCAGTAAAGTTGTATCAATCTGACTTATAGTTTTATTCTTATTCAAGCGGATGGTGTTAGTGTTTGGATTAAGACTTCCATAGTCACCACTTTCTCTATCATCAACCATGATGATGCTGTAAATATGACCTAGTATTTTGATGTTATTTGGTATTATCATAACAAGTCTCCTGTTCTCAGTTAGTTTTATGTATATACATAAAATGATAAATCGTTAGATGGAGATAGCATAAGGTACAGGTACCCGCCGCCGGAGTCCCACCAATCCATACCGGGGGTGTTTGACCCCCACCCCATCTTTTTGGCGAATCTCCTATCTAAATACGTGCGCTCGCTCTCCTGCTCGCGTATGCGCTGCGCTCTGTGCGTACAATACAGTATCACAACCCTGCGCCTGTGAAGGTGAGCAGGTACAATGAAATGTCCATGAGTGGAGGACAAATGGCGTTTTTGTACCTGCAATAGTGCCGGCAAATAGAGAAACCCAGCAACGACGCACGCTACAATGTTTCTGCTAGTTTACATAATGTATATTCTCGGAACTTCGAAGGATTTCGAAATATGGTTTTCGGGCTAATCCTCCAACAACTGCTCTAGCTCCTCGTCGCTCATACCAGCTATTCGCACGTCCACGGGACCACCGTCAGCGCCCGTCAGCTCTAGCTTTTGAGTGTCGGACCAGCCGTAACCGTTCAATAGACAGAATTTCGCGCCTCTATCGTTGCCCTCATAGAGCTGTTCTTCGGCAAAGTTCTCACATCTTCTTCGCGCACGCATAAGAACGGGGAAAAACTGGTCATCTTTTGAGTAGTTAAACAACGTTTTTCTATCACAATCCAGATAACAAGCTAATCCTGATAATGTATAAGGTCTAGGCATTTTGACAGGTACAACATCACCTTGCTTCGTGACTTGGTTTATTACTCTACTATCACAATACTCAAAGTATTCATCAATTCTTTTCTGAAGTTCTTCGACGCTCGTAAACTTCAGCGGTCGTCCTCCCGGATGCCTTTCGTCAATAAACTCTGCCATAATCATTTCACCTCATTTTCTTAGATATTCCTATGTAAGATACAATAAACTACTATCCTTTAGCCATATACGAACGATTAATATAATAACAATCGTCCTTCCGATACGCTACACCTGCACCCGTGAGTGCTGACATTCTTCTATAGAAGTTGCGTTCCGGCATTTTCAGCACACGAATCAAATCGTCTGCGCTCAGCTTTTCCTTTTTCCGCTTGTCCGTCAATGCTCCACTGTCCCAGTCAATCAGCGGCGACAACTTCACCAAAAACCCCATGTCTGCATCGCTCAGTTTTGCGCTCAGTTCCACCAATTTTTCATTATACAGCTTCACGTAACCTTTTTTATTCCCTGTACTGCGCTTTTTGGGCGGTTTTAGTCCTTTTTTCGTATTCCAGAACTCATAATAACTATGTTCTATATCCTTGTCGCGGATGCTGATATGTTCCGACTGCTTGTCCGGCGATTCTTCCCTAGTAAAAATGGTTTGCGCTACTGTCGCGCTGACTCCAATTGGAAATATACCCTGCTCAGGTTTGTTATGCCAAACTTCGGCCAGCATTTCGCCGGTTTCCGGATCTATAACTTGTCGCCTTGTCCTGCCATATCCGAAATCATCGTCCAAAATTAAACATCTTTTAATCAAGCAAAAACAACTCACTTTCTGATATATATACTGCTTTTCACGAGCCAAACCAGCAAACCCTTATGGGAGTAAGGCTAGACACCATTTTAGCACCTGCCATATTTGGCAGGTAGAAATCAATACTACATACATAAAAACAAAACATAAAAGCACCCTCTCGGATGCTCCCATAAACAGTATTCGCCAACCGAAAACAGTAGACAGACACAAAAAAAATAAGCAGGTATAAAAACCCCACACTACCATTCTATCACGGTTAAAGTCGGATAACAAGCAAAACTTTCCGTTTTCTCATGCTTCCTTCCCTCCACAACAAAAACAGCTTCGCCACAGCGACCACAGAGCGACACAAAACACATTACAGGTATGTTTGTACCTCCAATTTGCGTATGGTCACTACAAGCACGTTTCCGGCTATTTTGCGTGTTTCTTCTATAGATATGTTTTTTCTTTGCTCTCTGTAGCTGGCTTGCCACTGGCTAGCACATGTGCTATAATACTACATAGAAATCACAAGACAGGAGGAAATAAAATGACAAAAAGAATAGCGCAGAAATATCGTGAAAAATGGGGAACTCTTTTCCTTCGTATACCAATAGAGCAAAGGGAAGAAATAGACAGAATCGCAGCCACCACTGGCTTGACGGCAACTGAAATAGGCAGAAAAGCCATTGAAAGAACTATTTCAGAATTTCAAAACTCGATGAAAAAGGCAGATACGGGGAGCATTGGCTAGCCAGTAGATGCAGAGCAGTCGAAAATAATTGAATATGACGTTATATCGACTTTGATTGTGGCTAGCCAGATGTGATAGTATAAGCATATGGAACACAGCAACACGAACGGGAGGCGCGAACATGGAATACATAGTAAGCGCAATGTTACTAGCAACAATAGCAACTCTAACATGGTGCTTTAGTCAACTTTAAACTAAATAAGGGGGATGCACACATGAAATGTAAACTTTGCGGAAAAGAGATTGAGAAATCAGAATTTGAATCTTTTTTTGAAAGCTGGGAACCTTCGGTTTGCTCTGACGAATGTGGTAAAGTCTTGAGGGATAAGAAAATTAAGGAAAACTACGAAAAAAACAAAACACCTTTAGAGCATCAGTTACCATCAGGTGGAGTTTGGCCGCAATAACTCGTCTCAGCGAGTATAAAAAGTGCCTTAAGCTGGGAGCGTCCTACCCGAAAGGGTGGGGGTGGCAAGTCAGAATAAAAGGGAGGCGATACAGCACCACAGCAACAAAGCGCACCGCACACACAGAAAAGAATAACAAAAACCCCACAGCGCGAACCGGCGAAGTCTGCATGATGCGGATCAAGGAACGCGAACACTGGACCCGAAGGGATATCCGCTAGAGGTGCAGAAAAAGGGAAGTATGGGAGTTTAGGTTTGCGTGAGTACCCACAAGGGGATTGACGTAAATTTAAACTACTAGGAGGCTAAAATATGAAATGTCCAACTTGTAAGAAAAAGGTAGGAGGAAGTTTAGGTTTTATCCAAACGCCTTCAATGAGGGATTTTTGATAAAACTTAAATGGGAGATAATAAGATGGAGGAAGATAGAATAATAGAAATTTGCACCTGCGATAGATGTGGAAAAGATTTTGAATATGACTACGAGGAAGCAGCGGGTTTATGTTGCGACAAATGCGGATGTGAAACCTGTCCAGAATGTTATTCCGAGCTAGACTACGAATGTCCAGGTTGTAACGCCTAACCTCGCGTTAGGTTTTACCTGAGTCCGTGAGATTGAGGTAAAATCTAAAAGGGGGAATTAAAAATGACTAAGAAAGAAAAACAATATCTAAAAGAAATAGTAGATCACAACAAAAAACTTTTAGAACGCGTTAAATCAGGTGAATTTAATGACACCTATAAGACAGAAAGAGAAAGGGAAGTTTTTTCCGTGGGCATAGAATTAGCAACCGAATTACTGGATAACTACATTAATGGCTAACTCCTAGCACTCCGCTAGGTTTTACCTCTGCATCCTGCCGGGTGTGGAGCTAAAATCTAAGGAGGATGATAAAATGCTGGAAACATACGAAAGTTACGTCAGTGAAGCGAGCAAGTATGAGCAATCATTGAAAGATGCTGAAAAAGAAAAGCGCAGGAAAGCGGCAGACGAACTTTTGCAGAGCGAAAATAGTTTCGTCTATGTAGAAAATCTTTCCAGTTGTACAGGTGGTTGGACATTGGTTTTGTCTGACTCCGACGAATACTGGTTGGATTGGTTGTATCTAGTCAACAGGGTAGACTAGGGACTCCGGTCCCTGCTTCGCCAAAGTACCTTTAGAGAGGTATTTTGTTGAGGTGAAGGAGGAATAACGATGACAATAATAATGTTACTCGACGAGCAAGGCGATATTTCCGAACTGGCAACATATACCCTGTCGGCAAAGCAAGCTTTAATCGCTTACCGCCAAAAATTTGAGTTAAACCGGGGTAACACATGGACTTACCCACAAGAAGATCCGGCAATTCGCGAAATGCGAGGCGGCGAATACTGCTACTTCAAGGGTGATGCCAATATTTTCACTAAGTCCCTGTAATAGCAGGGGTTTTACCCAAATCCTTTTGCGAGAGGGTTTAGGTAAAATTATGAGGGAGGCAGATATAATGTATAATAATTTATACCTAGAAGTATCAGAAAAACCTAGAGGAATCAACTATCACTACATCATAACGTCAGGCGCAACTTCTCATACAGCATTTAAAACAGAGCAGGGCTACAAAAACTATCTTGAGCGAACCGGACTTACACCGGAATTCCAGCGGACAGTCAATAGTCGCGAACATGGCAAAGTTGACTGCTACAAACTGCATGGTCAGTATAACGAGAAATATTTCCGCAGCATGGAAGAAATACCGCAGAATGCAAAACGGTATGTCGGAGTGTCAAACGGTTCTTACGTTGACTGTTACCATGCTGACGTTGACGGAGTGAGAACGATGTTCCTGCCCAACTCAAACGAAAAAGAGGTTTACAAACCTAAGGATTACCACACTTACTCAAAATTAAATTAACAAGGTGAGGTTACACAATGAAACAAAAAATCCAGCGCGCACTTGACCATGCAGGTTACAATAGCGAACCAACCGAGCAAAACCTTACCTCCTGCTTTTTGGACTATGTAGATGCTGGAGTTTGGGGAAATTTGCAGTACGACGAGGCGCAGGAGGACATTCAGGACGGCGAAATCACAGCCCAGGATATGTGCCACGCTATTATGAAATTAAGGAGGTAAGTAGTGTGGAAAACTTGAAAATAAAACTTCGCCCAAACGGTTTAGTCGCTGGGCAGTTTTTAGCAAACTTTAAACAGGACAATGAATTTTGTGCCGTGTCTGGCAAGTATCAACTTCTAGTCAGCGAAAATGATTGCAAGATCTACTTCGACGGGGAGTTGAAAAAGAAGGTTCGTTACTGTTATGACGGACCGACTAATCCGGGGACGTTCTTTGATGGGCAGCACAAAAGATCGTTGCGCCAGGACGAAAAACACGTCGTCGCGCATGAGTTAAAGGGACTCATTGCGGATGAATATTTCAGGAGGGGAGGTAAATAACATGCTAGCAACCGCCAAAAACCTGCTTCACGCCACCATACAGGGGAGCAAAGCGCCAACAGATACAAATACACCTGAATTGAGCAAATACACTACATTAGTGCATTTCCCCGACTTACGTATAGGTAAAACGCTCATACCTGCCGGGGTGGAAAATAAAATAGTTTGGGGAACTTCGCCACTTGATGCCTGTCAATGGATGATGGGACATTTTACCACTGCCGAGTGGGTGGAACTGGTAAGATAAAATAATTTATTCTCACGCTTGACAGGTGGTACACCATAGTATATAATAGGTGTACCACCAAGACGGAGGACAGCACAATGATAGCAAAAACTAACACACGAGTACAAATAACCATGCCGAAGTCGCTTGCCGAGCAGTTACGTGAGCAAGCGGACAAAGAGGGTAAGACGGTTTCCGAGATAGTGGTTAAAAAAATCATGCCGGGCGAACCGGCGAAGGAGGAATGAGCATGATATTATATCACGCAACGCGCCAACCGGCCTACGAAAACGCCAAGAAAATAGAGCAAGAAGGTTTTCGCGGTAACGACGTTTGGGATCTGGAAGATGTTGTTTTTCTTGCCGACAAACCTCTTACCGGTTTCGGCGGATATCATGATTGCTGGGTTGCCGTTGATGTTCCTGAAGAAAAACTGACGCTTGGAAACTATGAAGACCAAGAAACCGACAACGACCAGTATAGTTGCAATAGTTATGCTTTTAAGTCAGACGTTATCAACAAATTTGACAGATGGGTTGTATAAATTATCGTTATCAGAGAGAAATCCAAGTCTATGCCGAGTTTGCCGCACAAGAACAGGAAGGGAAAAGGTATTGCGCTCAATGTGCAGAAAATAGCAAAAAGTGGGCGCACAAGGTGAAAGAAACCGGATATATGAAAAAATATTATACCCCAGTGAAGTAAACAGGGTTTAATCCCCTGCCGAGCGTCTATAGGGCGTTGGGTAGAGGATTAAAAACTAAGGAGGGACTAAGATGCCAAACAAGTCTAAAACTTTCTGTTGCGAGTACCTCAAAAACCTAGCAGAAAAGGAACATGCTGAATGTCGTGGTGAGGTTAATTTGGTGTTTAAACACTACGGCGGCGGGTATCTGCTTACTAGAATCTTGTTCTGTCCGTACTGCGGTAAGAAGTTCTAGTTTTTCGTTATCTCCTGCCGTGCCAGGGGATGCCGAAGGATTAAAATAAGAGGGGGATTTTAAAATGACACAAAGAGTACAAAACATCTACTTAGTACCGACCAAGGAATTAGCTCAAAACTTGCCTTTCGAGGCACACTGTTGCGTAGAAACCGAATACGGCGATTGGGCACTCGAGGGAACTATTTATACCGCAAACCATCACTTGCCTAAGTACGCCGGGCAACCTGCGCCTTGCAATGTTGACCTGCCGAAAGACTACCATACGGGGTTGCCGATGGGCGTCAACATCGTGGTCAGTCACATTGACCTTGATACCGTTCTGGGTGTCATGGGACTCATGGGGGAATGGTATTTCATCCCTAAAAAGTTCCGCGAGGTTGCCGAGTTTATCGACTTGAACGGGCCGCATCATATATACATGTTCGACCAAGAGACTCAGGATCTGTTCAACGCTTACTGGGCATGGAACGCACTGCCGGAAAACCGCGCTCCGAGGGTAGCCGATATTACCGACATTACTGCTACAATTCACAAGTATATTGAGTTTTTTGAATTGCTGTTTGACCTGTATGCTCACAACTCGCCTCCACTTATCAAGGAAGGGCGCGAATGGGCAGCAAATATCCAGCGCGAAACCGAGTCAAAACTACTCATGGAAACCGAGAATTACCGTGTTTTTAGTACGGATGGCGTATTTTGTGGGGCAAGTTACTACTCCCCAACCCACCGCACGATCGCCAAAGCTGTAGTCAGTTTCAACGAAAAATTCAAGGCGATCACGGTTTCCTGCTCAGACGGATCGATTGACTGCCGCGCACTGGTTCAGTCACTTTGGGGGCCGGAGGCAGGCGGTCATAAGGGGATCGCCGGAAGTCCGAGGGGTATGGTGATGGATGATTACGAACTGAAACGCGCTGTCCATGCCGTTAAGCGTGCAACATTGGAACACATAGATCTTCCTTGCAGTATGCAAGATTCATACACGGGTTATTGTCCAGAAGATTACCAGTGCTATAACCAGTACAAAGGTAACTTCTGCCCAGTCCTCAAGGAG
>Ga0209417_1002128_pt1 | contig 32348 bp, 26 predicted proteins | sample RifGroF2_FD_184002 | JGI IMG/M metagenome (GOLD analysis project Ga0209417, IMG submission 184002) | Groundwater microbial communities from Rifle, Colorado, USA - Groundwater F2 (SPAdes) (version 2) | ecosystem: Environmental > Aquatic > Deep subsurface > Groundwater | place: Rifle, Colorado... | reverse complement strand
TAATATGTATTTCATATTACGAATATAGCTAATAATCAGAATATTAACAAATTTAAAATACGATATGTTGCTGATTGTTAATAACTTAAACTTTTATTAACACTTGGGGTTATTAGACAGTCTGACGTTTGGCGGTATGGTTAGTTGCCGATTTCGAAGCACTTTCCTATCAAGTTACAACTACTTTTGATACGAGCTGTGCCGATAGAATACGCACTGCACCGGCAATTAACTATACCGCGTGTTGGCAACTGGTGTTCATTAATATCTGTCTGTTTGTCATTTATTTAGCTTTATTTTCAAGTCATTATCAAACTGCACCAACCTATCCACGAAGCACAAATTTATTTTGTTTTTTTGAGCGTGGGGAATCCTAAAACCGTCCTGAAAGGCGGTTATTCGGGCAGGAGAGGCGGAAGCTCTTTTGCAAGCCTTTGGTTTGAGGGTTGGCTCGTGCGGGGTTGCAAATGTGCTTACGACTGTGCGTTGGACAAGTCATCATAATAAGTGCATATTGTAAGAACTAATATCTGCAATGTATCTTTTTTTTATTAATTTTTGAAAATTTTAATGATGAATACTTCTCGAAAGGCGCATATGAAAAATTAACTTGAAATAGCAACATTCCCTTGTTTTTAAATGACTCTAGCGAATTCCCTGATTTTTTCCTAGATATAAGAAATAAACTTAAGGGAAAAGTCTGATTTTTACTATAGACTTCTGTTTGTGTTGATTGCATTCCAAAGTTAATATTCCACTTGAAGTGTTTTAAAACAGGCTGGTGATAGAATAAAGAAACTTCGATTGCCTGATAATCCATGTAATTGTTGTTATCTTTCTCAGAAAGGCGAAATGAGTTACTATTCGCACCGAAACTGATTCCCACTTTTTTTTTACCGTTAATTTCGTACGCTAATTTTGATTTGAATGGAATGTTTCCCGAAAGAATCCATTTATTTCGAAACCGCATATTAATTAAATAAAAGGGGGCTATTTGAAATCCGGAAAATCTTTTCGAAATGGCAATACCGATTCCAAACGATGAGTTTAAATCTTTTTTCTTTACATAAAACATGGCAAGATTATACCTAAGGTCTGAAGAGCTTATATCCTTAAAATCTGAACTTAGCGAAGGTTCAAACATCATGGCAAAGTATCTGATTTCGGATGTTTTATATAAGAATGTAATAGGAACCGACCACGAATATAGGTTGTGAATATCCAGTGAATCGTTTTGAAAGTTGAACCGATAATATTTGAAATTAGTTCCAATTAGCCCGGTGATTAAGGAATCCTTATAAGCCGGAAAGTTTATTGACAAATTAAAGTTTAAGAAAAAAGGTGTGCTTTCATTTTTTGCAGGAATATAATTCAATGACAATGAAAGAGGAGAGCCCGGTTGGCTATATGTCATGACAGGTAATTGCAGCAAAATAATGTATAAAATAAAGAACAATATCCTTCTTTTATAATAGATGCTCATTTGCTTACCTTGTTGGGATTTAATATAAAATTCATTCCTCCAAAAACATACAAACCCTGATAAGAATCAATCCCACCAATAGAAGATGGAAACTTTGGACTTCCATTATAATTTACACCAAAATCAAACCTCACAACCTTACCTGCTCTAAGTTGAATGCCAGTACCCAACTGATAGCAAAATGTAAGTTGTGATTGATAATCTACATTCTTCTCAATTCCATTTATACTTCCAGTACCTGTTCCTGTCCCAATCTTAATAAATGAAAAGCCTGACGAAAACGATACATACGGGCGGGCTAGACCATCCAGAAAAGTCTTTTTAACCCCGAAAGTCATTGGCAAGATTGCTCCCCCTTTACCGCTGCCATTTACCTTGATACCCCCTAAACCTGAACCGGGTTCAAAGGTTATGCTATCAATGGTCTGTACCTGGGGAATAATAATTAATCCAACTGAAAGCAGGGCAGCTATTTTTTCGTAAGGATAGTATTCCGCCCCGATGTTAAACATATTGTGGTAATCACTAATATCAATATTGGTTGTATTACCACTGGCTTTAGCAAACGGTAACATTTCAAAATGCCCGTAATGTAAACTTATTGCGAAACTATGTCGGAGAGTTTTTAATTTCTCAAACTTCTCCATTTCTAATTCAGCCTGGGTTTTATAATGCCTTTCCTGAGCTGATAGAGTGGAATTGATTACAAATAAAAATGCGGTCAAAAGTGAAAGGAAACAATTTCTCATAAAATATATATTATTGTCAAGTATATTTTGGTTTTTATAATTGTACATTAACTTACAATCAGTCCATCTTGCATTTCGATTATTCTGTCGGTGTTCCTGGCAAAGTCGTTGTCGTGGGTAACACAAATTATTGTTTGTCCGTAGGATTTCGCCAAGTCTTTAAAGATATCCTGAACTGCCCTTGCGTTCTTTGAATCAAGATTGCCTGTAGGCTCATCACCCATAATTACTGAAGGGTTGTTAATTAGGGCTCTTGCAATTGCCACTCTCTGTTGCTGGCCTCCCGATAGTTTATTTGCTTTTTTCATAGCCTGGTCTTCCAAATCCAGCAATCGTAAACTTTCATAGGCTTTATGCTCAACTTCCTGAGGGGAATATTTACCAAGTTTTAAAGCTGGTAACATCACGTTTTGCAGGGATGTGAACTCCGGAAGCAAGTAGTGGAACTGAAATACAAATCCGATATGTTCGTTGCGGAAAACTGCCAATTGGTTTTGGGTTTTACCAGTTAGCAAATCGCCGTTAATTTCCAATGAACCCTCGTAATCGGTATCCATAGACGACAGCACATATAACAAGGTGGATTTTCCCGAGCCTGATTTTCCGATGATTGAAAGAAACTCTCCCTTTTTAACGTCGAAAGAAACTCCTTTTAAGACCTGAAAGGTGTCGGGGTCATAAAAATACTTGATGACGTTCCTTACTTTTAATGATATATTTTCCATGTTATCCTCGAATAATAATTACCGGGTCAATTTTTGAAGCTTTTTTCGCAGGCAAAAAGCCTGCTATTAATGTAGTTGTAATGCCAAATGCAATTGCCAAAAGGAAATCCTGATACCGATAGAAAATTGGCAAGGTTGATAAACCGGCAATTTCAAAAGGAACCTTGTTAACAAGAGTTGATATGCTATATCCTAAAATAACACCAACAACACTTCCAATAAATCCAATTATTGCGGCTTGAGATAGAAAAATTACAGTTATATCGTGCCCTGAAAATCCCATTGCTTTAAGAATGGCTATTTCCTTTATTTTTTCATTAATAGTCATAGTCATGATGTTATAAATTCCAAAACCAGCAACAAAAAGAATAGTAAGTGAAACGGCAATGGCCAGGATATTACGGATTTGTGTCATCGCTACCAATTGTTGATTGGCCACCTGCCAACTTTCGATTTGGTAAGGTATAACAGGTTCGATTTTTTTTAAGAAGGCTTCCGTATTATCTTTTTCTTTAATATTTATCAGAATATCGCTTGCGTAATCCCGATTTTTGCTTAGCAATTGCCTAGCAGATGAAATATTAAGCCATGCTTTCGTTTTATCTACCTGTTTTACCGATGTCTCAATAATCCCAACTACTATAAAGTTTTTGGAAATTCCATCGGAGGTCAGGATATTGATATTATCGTTGACTTTAACTCCTAAGTCTTCGGCTAGGTTCGTCCCAAGTATAATCCCTGATTTTTGGTAGCTTAAATCAGACCATTTACCTGATATAACTTTACTCGAATTATCAAAAAGTTTGTCCTCGTTGGCTACTTCAACACCTGAGATTAGCCCGTTTATTTTTTTTGAACCACTTCGAAAAAAAACATTAAAATTCAGTTGACATGCAATACCTGTTATTTCTTGTTGATTTTCAAGGAAAGAGATAATTTCAGACGTATTTTTTATGCCATCGGTATATTGCATTATCTTATGGCTTCTTATATTAAAGATTGTTTGAGGTGATTTAAAAAAACTTTCTACTGGATTATAAGATTGTTCATTATTCTCATTGTAAATGCGTATATGGGACATTGAGCTAAAGGCCATATCATCCTGCGCATTATTAACTCCATTCATGAAGCTGTTCATGAAGATGTACATGGAAACGCCAAATGTTACTCCCAAAATGGCAACAATAGTTTGTCCGATTCTTGAGGTTAAATGAACCCCGGCTATCTGATTATTAACTGATTTTTTCATACAATCAAATTTTAATTCGGACGTACTATTGTTGTGGTCTCATTCAAACCGCTTATAATTTCAGCCCACTCAGTAGTTCTTATTCCAACCTGAACTTTTACTTTCTCTTTTTTATTATTGATGATTACATTATCGTGCGAGAGAAGATAATTTGTAGGAATAACCAATGCTCGTTCTTTTTGCCGGATTACAATATTTGCTTGAAGCTGTGTTCCTGATTTCAAATTGGTAACAGGCTCAACAAACCTTGCTTCTGCAATAAATGACTGTTCTTTTGAATCGAAGGATGGGTATATTTTTGAGATTGTAGCTTTATAACCTTTGTTCTTTTCGGTATTCAGTTCAACATAGACTTCCTGACCGGTATAGATTCTATTAATATCATCTTCGGATATAAACAATTTAATGATAAAATCGCCTGAACCAATTTCGGCTAAAGTCTCGCCCCTTTTTACCAGTTCACCATTGGTTTTGAATATTTGTAATATTACACCGTTTTTTTTGCTGTTTAATGTATAATATGAGCTTGAACTTTGTTGCGAAACAAGATTCGCCTTTGATTTTATCAGCTCCAACTCAAGATTTTTCTTTGTATCCCGGATAAGGTTGTCCATCGCCAGTAATTCGTGTCTGGAATTATCAAATGCAAGTTTAGACTTATCGTAATCGGATTTTGAGACTGCACTTGATTTAACTAGGTTACTATACCTGATAAAGTTTAATGAATCATTGACAAGTTTGTTTTTTAACTGGTTACGTTGAGCATATAACTGTTGTAATATGGCTGAGTTTGAACCAACATTATCCAACGCATTTTGATAGTTGGCAGTCGCACTTTCGAGCTGCACCTTTTGGGCATCGTCGTAAATATGGAAAAGTGCCTGGTCTTTATTTACCGTATCTCCTTCGTTTACTAAGAAATTTATAAGATACCCTTCCGACTGCGATGTTACCGAATATTGGTCGTCGGTAATAATACTTCCACTTGCAAATACAGCATCAACAATGTCTTTGCGTTGTGGCTGAATTTTTTCCGGGCGGTTGCAACCAGTTAAGAGGGTAACTCCAATTAAACAATACTGGATAAGTTTCTTTTTCATAATTATTAATTTTTTCGTGCTTCTATTGTTGCTTTGTTTATTAAATAATCCGATAGCGAATTGAAATATTGGTTTTCTACCGCCAGGTAATCGTCGAATACCTTCAGGTATTCATCAAGGCTTATTAAACCCTGTCCGTATTTTTGAGATGCAAGCTCAACGTTATTCCCTGAAACTTTATATGTTTCAGAAGTTATTTCAATAAGTTTTACTGACGAAAAGTAATTAGCTAACAGGATGCTGTCGTTTATAGCTGATTTACGGGTTTCGTCCTGAGATTTCATTTGCGTTATTGTTCTTGAAATTTTTGCAGAGCTGTATTGTGATTTATTTGCGAACCCGGTAAAAAGAGGCACCGAAACGGAGATGCCCAGATAACTGCTTGGTTTCCAATCGGCGGACTTAAGAGAAAATGTGAAATCACTTTGATATTGAAAGGAGCCCAAATAATAGTTAACTTCCATTTTGGGGGCGAATCTTGCCAAAGCTCTTTTTGTTTCAATCCCGGAAATATCGGATTGTAAGTTATAAATCCTCGTATATTTTTCGTTTGAAACCTGGCCGTAATCAAATTGGTCGTTAATTCGATTGATTATTATATCCTCCGTCAGGATTAATGAATCGGTAGCTGCAAATCCCAGCAACAATTTCAGGTTATACATCCATTGGCTTTGATAGAATTTGTTTTGTTCAAGGTTTCTGATAACATTGTTTTTATTAATTATAGCCTGGTTAAACACTAAACCGTCAATTAAGCCCTGTTCAAAACGGCCTTGTGCGATTAGGAATAAAGAATCAGCTATTTCTAAGTCCTTATTACTAATCTCGACTGCTTTGTTTGCTGTTATAGCAGCATAATAAACCTGTGCAACCTGTTCTTTTAAAGTTTGCTCAAAGTAGTCTTTCTGTGCTTGATTAAGTGAAACATTCAGTTTAGCAATTTTTGCCTGAACCATCGACTGCCAATCAAGTATTGTTTTACTAACTGATATTCCGCTGTTGTAACTATAATTCTGTCCAAACTTCATATAGACTGTTTCTCCGGGTTTTCCCATTAGTTCACCAGGTACAGGAGTCTCAGGAATTTCGATGTTTTTTTGTCCCGAAAAAGCAGCCCCGACCTTAGGGTACAAATAGCTGTTGGCAGTTTTTTTATCCTGACCTGCCTGTTCAATCTTCAACCGGTAAATATTATTTTCCGGATTATTTGACAATGAATATTCCCAGACATCATTTAATGAATTGAAAACGTGCTGTGCCTGTAGAATAACCGGCATCATCAGAAATGCAAGGATTGTTACTTTTATTTTCATGATTTTGTCCATATTTTAGTTTCCGACAGGATGCCCTTTGATACTGTTATAAGAAGTTGACCTGATTTCAGGTTAATGGAACAGTTTGCATATTGTCCTCGTTTCGGCCCATAAAAGATGCCTCCCGACCATTTATTGTTGGAATACTTTAGTTCTGAAATAATGGTTAAACCAAGGATTTTTTGATTTCTTTTATCTGGGTCAGGATTATTTTTATCAAGACGTGGTTTACCATTAGCATCGTCTGGTTGTGCTAACCATACAATTTTTCCAGAATAGGTATTCCCCGTTTTGAAAATTTCAATCTTGGTTGTTTTATCCTCATTTAACCAAACCCCAACTATTTTATCGGACGGGGTTTGTGCCTTGATTGCTGTGCTTACCAAAACAACCAGCATTAGAAAAAAATATCGCTTCATACTCTTTGTGCTTTAAAATTTATGGCACAAAGATGAAGCGAGTTTAAATGGGTAAAAATGAAAATGTTAGTGAGTTGAACAAATAGAAATGTGAATTGAACAGGATTAGGGTTTTTCCATCCAATTCATGAAATCGGTTACTTTTAAGCGACTAACTATAAGTTGTTCATTTATTTTTAGATGGGTTTTTATAATGACCTTTCGATTGAAGTAGGGCTGAATTTCTGTAATGGAAGTCCGGTTTATTAACATTTGTCGATTTATTCTATAAAATAAAGAAGGGTCAATATCATTTTCAATGTCATTAATGGATTTAAAGACCGCATATTTCTGATTATTGAAAGTATAGGCATAAACAATTTCAGTATCTAAATAAAAAAGTGCTATGCTTGAAATTACAATAGGTATATAACTTTCTTTGTGACGAACCAGAATAGTTGTTTTAAAGTCTTTCTTATTACTTAATACATTTCTAAGTACATCCAGTATTTCTGATTCCGGTTTGATGGACAGTTTTAAGTTTTCAAATTTCACAAATGCCCCTTTAACATCGTCTTCTTTAATTGGTTTAAGGATATATTCAATACCATTCGTTTTAAAGGCTTGCAAGGCATATTGGTCGTAAGCAGTGCAAAAAATAACAGGGCATTTAACTTTGACTCTCGAAAAGATTTCAAAACTAAGGCCATCAGCCAATTGGATATCCATAAAAATTAAATCAGGAGAATTACTTATAACTGATAAGAACTCAACTGATTTTTGAATACTGTCAATAATTGATATAATTTCGGTTTTGGGTTGGACCTGTAAGATAATATCTTTTAAAACATCAGCTGTTTTGGGTTCATCCTCTATGATTAATATTTTCATCATTTTTTAAACATTGAGCATTTTAATTTTAACTCTGAATACCGATTCATCTGAAAAAACATGAATTCCGTCCGGTTCACCTAATAGACTGTATCTTTGCTCCAGATTTTGTAATCCGAAACCTGATTTTTCACTTTGAGTTAATTTTGGCTGAAAATTATTCTCAATAATAAGGCTTTCAGGATTTGTGAAAAATATTTTTATTTTCAGAGGTCTATCTTGTGAAATAACATTGTGTTTAATGCAATTTTCCAAAAGCAGTTGCAAACTGAATGTAGGTATTTTCAGTTTCAGTAAGTGCCCGGGGATATCAATATTTAAAGTAAGCATTGTATCGTACCTTTCTAATAGCATAAACATATAATCGTTTATAAAGTCAAGCTCTTCTTTTAAAGAAACAACTTCTTTTTCCCGTTTTAATAATAACTGGCGATAAATCTCAGAAAGTTTGATGACGAATATTTCAGAGTTCTTATTACTAGACCGAATCATTGACCGCAAAGTAGACAAAGAATTAAATAAAAAATGAGGATTTACCTGTTGTCGTAATATCTCAAACTGAGCCAAAATATTTTCTGTTTTGAGTTTCTGATTCTGTAAAAGTGCTTCCTGTGCCTTTTTATTAGTGTTAAGGGCATATTGAAAGATGCAAATAAAGAAAATACTAACAACTCCTCTTAAAACAATAAAAAAACTCACATTCTCTTTACGGGTAGCCATGATGTTGAGTTCACTTCTTATATAAATACCAATAATATAGAATAAACCCAATAGTATGCTGGTAAAAACGATTAAAATCAGAATCTTATTCAGGTTACTAATTTTTTTATTCGATTTTTCAAAAAAAGCAAACAGAAAAGAAATAATATACCAACTTGCGATAAGAAAAATGAACGTTGCAGTCCAACTAAGCAGAATACTTAAAAGATTTGTTTCAGAGTAATATTGGCTGTTGTTTAGTAAATTAAATGCTGATAACAGAACTGAAAAAACAATACCAATTTTCCAATTATTTATTTTTTGTAATCTAAAAATCATATTTGTAAAAGCTTACATTAAAATTAGAAATGACAAAATTCGTCAAATTCTTTCTTCTTTTTTTTGTGGGTTGGAAGAAAAAAATAAAATAAAATGCCATCAAATTTGCACTGTCCTGTCAAAAAAACTAAATTCTTTCTTATTTCAATTTTGTCAATATCGTATCTGTCTGTTCGTCTGTCTTTTTACACTTGTTGCCAACATATGTATACCCGCATATTGCGGGTATCTTCAATATATCTTTTTTGTATATGTCTCTGAATATCAACACATAAACAAATATTTGCTATTTTTATGGTTTGTAAATGCTGCATTTTTATATCTATCGATTTTCAAATTTTTATACTTCAATAGCAAACTTAAAAATTAAAAACCGCTTTAGCAATTTTTAAATAACTAATTTAAGTACAATTATTAATTCCTATATTAAAGCAAAACAAGCATATAAAGCGAAGTGAAAGTATGCGACATTTTGATGTTTAATCGATATAAATACTGCATGTTAAAATTAGAAAAAGATTTTTTGAACAAATACTGATTAATTAAAAACCATTTTTTTTTAATTTAACCTATATATTTATCTAATTTTGTTTCATGCTTAATCTTCGCTCAAATCGAAATAAATTTATCATTCACAGTTTCTTTTACAGCGGAGCCATTTCTACAGCCGAACCTTCTACCGTATTGCCATTGATTGTAAATTATTTTAGCTCCAGCAATATTTTGGTTGGTATTTTTTCATCTTTACTTCGAGGCGGAGCGGTTGTAATGCAAATGTATGCAGCTTTTTATGCACAAGGGTACGAAAGAGTTATTAATTACCTGCGATTCATTTTTATATTTCGTTTTGCTGCTTGGTTTAGCATCGGATTATCCATTTATTTTTTCGGAAACTCAAACCCCGATTTAACCTTATTACTTTTTGGAATTGGTTTGTTTTTATTTTCTTTTTCGGCTGGATTCGGAACGGTATATTTTCAAGAACTCATGGGAAAATGTTTTACCAAAGAGTACCGTGGTCAAACATTGGCTTATCGACAGTTTTTTGCAGGATTGGCGGCGATTTTGAGTGGTTTTTTATCCGCATATTTTTTGCGAACATTTGACAAACCAATGAGCTTTGCCTATTTATTTTTTGTGAGTTCAATCATAATGGTTTTTAGTTATTTTGCCCTTGGCAGCATCAAAGAAGACGCAAAGAAAAAAGTCATGATTCGTGAAAAAAGTTTCAAGCAATTCTTACGAAATACTCGAAGATTTTTGAAATACGATAAAAATTTGCGGTTTCAGATTATCATCATGTTGATTTCGTACACATACTTGTTTGCATTGCCTTTTGTTGTGTTGAACATAAAAAGTCATATGAATTTAGCCGATGCCGGAATTTTACTTTCGGTACAAATGGGCGGAGCCATGATTAGTAATTTAGCTTGGGCTCGAATGGCAAAGCGAAATCTAAACAAACAAATTGTAATTATTTCGTTTGCATTGATGATTGTTGCTTTTTTTATAGCAATTATTTTTCAGAATTTTTGGTGGTATGGTGTATTATTTTTTCTCGTTGGTAGTTCAAACGACGGATTTAAACTTGCATTCAGCAATTTAATTTTGATTATCACAACCGAAGATAAACGTCCGGTTTACATCGCCATTCAAAATAATATAACTTCGTTGGGTTTATTTTTTTCAATCCCAGGCGGTTTTCTTTTAAATTTATTGGGATTTGTTCCGCTGATAATAATTGTAATTGCGATGCTTTTTATGGGTTTATTTTTAAGTTTAAAACTCCGCTAACTGTTGAAATCCGTTTTTGTTAAACCAATTTTGTCGATAACATTCGTCAACAATTTTGTCGATGCGAGTTTTAAATTCGTTAAGCAAACGATTTTCTCTTAAAAAGCCGATTGCTTCGTCGTAAGATTTAAAAATACTCAAATAAAACGATTCTTGTTTAATGTAATGCTCTGAACTGTAAGTTTGTGCAATTTCGATATTGTAAAGCATAACATCGGCAATAATCGACGACTCAACTCCCAATAATTTGAATTGGCGAATGTATTTATGGGCTGTCGAACGTCGCATTTTAGCTTTTCGACCATTAACCGGAAAATACTCTTTCGAAATCTTGAATTTACACTCTTCCAACAATTTATCTTCTTTTGGATTGAATGCAAAATCGTAAAAATCTTTTACATTTTTAAATCGATTGTATAAGTCTAAAATCTGTTCTTCGAGCTGATTTTTTGTGAGATTTACTATGTATTTTTTTAGTTCTCGTTTACTCATTTTTTTTAATTTCAAGCAATCCTCTTTTTTTCAACAATGCTTTTGTTGAAGGTTCTTTTCCTCTGAATTTTTTGTACAATTCCATTGGATGTTCGGTTCCGCCCTTCGAAAGTATATTGTTTCTGAATTTTTGAGCCGTATCTTTATTAAATATTCCAGTTTCTTTAAAATATTCAAACGCATCGGCTTCTAGTACTTCAGCCCATTTGTAGCTGTAATATCCGGCAGAATATCCACCTTGAAAAATATGCGAAAACGAACACGACATATTGGTTCCTTTCACTGTTGGGAAAAAGTCGGATTTTTTTGTTAATTTTTTTTCAAAATCCGAAACCGAAAGCTGACTCGCTTTTGTTAAATCGTGCCATGCCATATCTAACCTAGCAAAACTTATTTGACGCATGGTTTGATAAGCGGTTAAAAAATTACCTGCGTTTTTTATTTTTTGAACCAAGTCAATAGGAATGCTTTGGTTGGTTTGATAGTGTTTTGCAAATAAATCGAGGCATTCTTTTTCGTAGCACCAGTTTTCCATAAACTGCGATGGTAATTCAACAAAATCCCAAAAAACTGAAGTTCCGCTCAAACTTTCGTAATATCCATCGGCAAAAATTCCGTGCAATGCGTGTCCAAATTCGTGAAAAAGTGTAGTAACTTCGTTAAATGTTAATAGTGAAGGTTTAGTTTCGGTTGGTTTTGTAAAATTACAAACAATCGAAATATGTGGGCGTTGATTTTTGCCATCGTACTTATTTTGTCCTCTGTATGATGTCATCCAAGCTCCGTTTCGCTTGCTTTCGCGAGGAAAAAAGTCGGCGTACAGCAAGGCTAAATGATTATTTTTTTCGTCTTTAACTTCGTACGTAATTACATCTTTGTGATATTTTTGAACGTTTTTTATTTCAACGAAGTTAATCCCATAAAGTTTATTTGCAGTCTTAAATGCTCCATCAATAACATGTTCGAGTTGAAAATATGGTTTCAACATTTCGTCGTCTATGTCGTATTTTTCTTTTTTTAGTTTCTCTGAATAATACGAAAAATCCCAACGTTGCATGCGTTTTGGACCTTTTAGTTTATCGCACAATTGTTGAACTTCGGCAAGTTCTTTTTTTGCCATGTGGCTTGCATATTCTTCGAGTTCGTTCAGCAAATGGTAAACATTTTCTGTCTTTTGTGCCATTCGTCGTAGTAGTGTTTTGTTGGCATGTGAAGAGAATCCTAGTATGTTTGCTTTTTTAAGTTTTAATTCGCTGATTTTTTTTACAATTTTTTCGTTATTGAACTTGTTGTCATTAAATGCTCTAGCACCGTATGCCAGAAACATTATTTTTCGCAAATTCCGTTTTTCTGAATATTGCATAAATGGAATATACGAAGGATAATCGAGTGTAAAAACCCAACACTCATTTTTCCCTTTCGATTTTGCGGTTATGCGAGCAGCATCTTTTACATCGTCGGGCAAGCCTTTTAAATCATTGGAATTTGTTATATGTAATTGAAAATTATTAGAGTCTTTAAGAACATTTTTTCCAAATTTTAAACTCAGTGACGAAAGTCTGATATTTATTTTTTTTAGTTTCTCTTTTTGTGTTTTGTTCAGATTTGCACCATCGTCAATATAGCTTGTATATGTTTCTTCGAGCAACATTTCTTGCTCGTTGTTTAATGGCTCCAAGTGCTTGTTTTGATAAGCTGATTTTATGCGTTCAAATAGTTTTTCGTCCATCAAAAGTTCATTCGAATATTTGCTCAAAGTAGGGGAGAGTTCTTGAGCTAATTTTTGCATTTCGTCGCTGGTTGCCGAGCTATTCAAATTAAAAAAAATATTAGAAATTGTGTCTATCAATTTTCCTGAACGCTCCAAGGCTTCTATGGTATTTTTAAAGTTAGGCGATTCGTTATTACTTTTAATATTTTCGATATCAGCCTTGACTTGATTTATTGCTATTTCAACAGCAGGTTTGTAATGTTCGAGTTTTATTTCCTCAAACGGAATGCTTCCAAAAGGATTATCAAATGGCTTTAATAAAGGATTATCCATAATACATAAATTTTTAATAAAGATATTAGATTTTGTGAATAGATTGAATAAATAAACATAAAAAAATATACTTTTACGCTCCTTTAAATACGATATGAATAATCGATTCAACGCCCGATTGGGTTTTATTTTTGTTACCGTGCTGATTGATGTTATTGGCGTTGGTATTATTATTCCGGTTATTCCTTCTTTAATCGAAAAATTAACAAATACAGGTATTGCTGAGGCAGCAAAATATGGCGGCTGGCTAATGTTTTCCTACGCTATTATGCAATTTATTTTTGCTCCAGTGTTGGGTAGTCTGAGCGACAAAGTTGGGCGACGTCCGGTATTGCTTTTATCATTGTTTGGTTTAGGAATTAATTATTTGATTCATGCTTTTGCTCCATCGATATTTTGGTTGTTTATTGCACGAATTTTTGCTGGAGTTTGCGGTGCTAGTGTTACAACGGCTACTGCATATATTGCCGATGTGAGCGAACCTCATAAAAAAGCTCAAAATTTTGGATTAATCGGCTCTGCATTTGGATTAGGATTTATAATTGGTCCAGTTATGGGCGGTGTGCTTAGTAAATGGGGAGTAAGCGTACCGTTTTTTGTTGCTGCTGGATTAGCTTTTCTAAATGTTTTGTATGGCTATTTTGTATTGCCCGAATCACTACCTACCGAAAATCGAAGAGCCTTTGTTTGGAAGCGAGCAAACCCGATAGGCTCATTATTTCACTTGCGAAAATATCCGGTGGTATCGGGAATAATTTTGGCAATTTTTATGCTACATATTGCAGGTCATGCTATTCAATCGAATTGGACATTTTACACCATGTTTAAATTCAATTGGAACGAAACAATGGTTGGCTATTCGTTAGGATTGGTTGGGTTACTAGTTGCAATTGTTCAGGGAGTTTTAATTCGATATACAATACCGAGGCTTGGAGTTAAAAAATCAATTTTTTTTGGAATGGCATTTTGGGGTATTGGAATGACACTTTTTGCTTTTGCAACCGAAGGCTGGATGATGTTTGCATTTTTGATTCCGTATTGTTTGGGCGGAATTGCAGGACCTGCGATGCAAGGAGTTATTTCAAATGAAATTCCAAGCAACGAACAAGGTGAATTGCAAGGAGCAATCACTAGTTTAATCAGTTTAACTTCAATCATTGGACCTTTGCTAATGACTAATTTGTTTTCGTTTTTTTCAAAAGAAAACGATATAATTTATTTTCCTGGTGCACCATTTATGTTGGGAACTATTCTAATTGTGCTGAGCTTTTTGTTTTCGCGAAAATCTATTTCGAGATTGAAGTAGATTTTAATTATGCAGTGTGTTCCTTCATAAAAATCTTAACCCATGATTTGATTAAGCCTTAAGCCACCAATTTTTTTAAATAATACCAATTACGATTCAATGTAACCGACACAATTTAAAAATAAGATACCCGCTTTTGCGGGTATGTAGTAATTTCTTGAGGTACATTCCCTTGAAAAAGGGAATCTAAAAAATTACATATGTGTCATATGGAAATAGAATTGGTATAAAAACATCAAAAAACTTGACTTCGGCATTTTGAAACATTATCTTTGTTTATAATTAATCTAAATAAAGATAATTTATGAAACATATAATCATACTCAGCATAATAGTAGTTTTTACCACTTCTAACCTTTTTTCGACAACTTACTATTCAGTTATAGATGGAAATTGGTCAACCAATCAATTATGGGCACTTACATCAGGGGGGAAGCCCACAAATTTTACTCCGAATCAATCTGACATAATTTACATCGAAACCGATATAAATTTAGATGTTGATATAGTTATTCACTCCACTGGAAGGCTTATTGTTACAAGTATAGGCTCGTTAACATCGAACACATCAAGTCTGGAAATTAAAAATGGAGGTTCACTCGAGGTATATGGAAACTTACAAGTCTACAATCTTACATTCAATAACTCATCGGATATTATTATCGACGAAAGTGTAACCATAAATATTTTGAGCAACTTCGAGAACAAAAATAATACAACTGGAGTTGTGATAAATGGAACACTAAATATTGGCGGAGAATATTATAACGGAAACGGTTCAAACATAGGTGGTTGTGGTAAAATTTATATTTCAGGAGAATACAATAATTGGGGAACGGCTTATGGCTTTTCAAACGAGCAGGGTATAGGACCAAAAGAAATTTTATGTGATAATTTATTACCAGTTAAACTGATTGATTATACAGTTGTTTGTACTAAAACAGGCTCGTTAATTGAATGGTCAACGGCTACCGAAACAGATAACGATTTTTTTACTATCGAAAAGAGTAACGATTTGATAAACTGGAAAATTGTTTCAACCATTGCCGGTGCTATAAATAGTAACAATATTAACGAGTATTATTATAACGACTCAGAATCGAATGAAGTAACAACATACTATAGAATAAAACAAACCGACTTAGATGGGAACTATATTTATTTTGATATGCTCAGTATTTTATGCAAATTATCAAACTCGTCGCTTAAACTTATTGGAGTTAATGCAAGTGTCGAAAAATTGAATCTGATAATATCAACAGAAGGTTTAACCGATTTAAATATTATTGTAAGTGATATGAATGGGAAAATTGTTTCTACAGAATATATTTCACCAATCAAAGGGGCAAATTTTGTAACATTAGATACCAATCTTAAAAATGGGTTGTACATCGTAAAATTGATTCAGAACAATGCATCTACTTCTCAAAAATTATTGCTTACAAGCAATTAAAAAAAGCTGTAACTATTTCATTTTAAGAAAAGATATTCCATCATAATTCGTGAATTTTCCTAAACTGCAATTCTAGTTTTAATTTTTTGGGAATTAAGACCTAAAACAAAGGAAATTATCTTTTTGTGACGGCAGTCTTCGAGATGTAAATTTTAAGGTATAAGTACTGCAAAATGATTCACTATATTTTGTTTTCATTTATTTTTTCAATTACTTGGTCGGCATATACCATTCCATTTTCGTCTCGCTCGATGCTATTTACTTCTCGAATGTCTGCCATTCGCTGCTCATGCATAGCTTCATCAATAACTTTTACAATAATATCGACCTCGAAATTTGTTAAATCAGGAGGGTTCATATCTAGTAATTTTGCGACTTTTATAGCGAGTTTTTCAGAGTATTTATTCATAATTTAACTTAATTTCAGTGGATTTTCAACTTTTTGTTTTAGCAATGCAATATTAAATACATCGATAATGTTTTCAACAAAATGAAAAGTTAATCCTTTAATATACAAATCATTGATTTCTTCAATATCTTTTTTATTATCTATTGATAGAATTATTTCTTTTATGTTAGCTCTTTTTGCTGCAAGAATTTTTTCTTTTATCCCACCAACTGGAAGAACTTTTCCTCTCAACGTGATTTCTCCTGTCATGGCAATACCATTCTTTACTTTACGTTGTGTGTAAGCAGATGCTAAAGATGTTGCCATCGTAATGCCAGCCGATGGACCATCCTTGGGAATTGCTCCTTCGGGAACATGAACGTGAACATTCCATTTTTCAAAAATATCAGAATCGAGACCGAGTTTATCGGAATGCGATTTTATATATTCTTGAGCAATAATTGCAGATTCTTTCATTACTTCTCCTAAATTTCCAGTTAAGGTTAAATTTCCTTTTCCTTTGCTTAAACTTGTTTCGATGTACAAAATTTCGCCACCGAGAGCAGTCCATGCCAAACCTGTAACCACACCTGCGAATTCGTTTCCTGCATAAATTTCTTTTTTATACTCGTTTGAACCAAGATATTCTTTTACATCTTCAAGGGTAATGTTCACATTATATTTTTCGTCAAAAGCAATTTTTTTGGCTACTCGACGTACAACTTTAGCAATTTTTTTGTCGAGCTCGCGTACCCCTGATTCTTTACTGTGATTTTCAACAATATATTCAATCACAGCTTTTGAAAATTTTATTTGCTTAGGACTAATTCCATGTGCTTCGAGTTGTTTTGGAATTAAATGCTTTTTGGCTATTTCTATTTTTTCTTCAACAATATATCCTGAAATGTTTATCATTTCCATTCTGTCGCGAAGAGCAGGATTTATGCTGCTAATTACGTTAGCTGTAGCTATAAACATTACGTTAGATAAATCGTATTCGAGTTCGAGGTAATTGTCGTAGAAAGCATTGTTTTGCTCAGGATCGAGTACTTCCAATAATGCTGCTGATGGGTCTCCTCTATAATCATTTCCTACTTTGTCGATTTCATCAAGAATAAAAACAGGATTTGACGATTTAGCTTTTTTAATATTTTGAATAATTCGTCCGGGCATTGCTCCAATATATGTTTTGCGATGACCTCTAATTTCAGCTTCATCGTGAAGTCCTCCTAACGACATTCTTATGTAGTTTCTATTTAGAGCTCTTGCAATTGATTTTCCTAACGATGTTTTTCCAACACCGGGAGGTCCGTAAAGACATAGAATAGGCGACTTTAAATCTCCTTTTAACTTAAGTACTGCTAAATATTCTAAAATTCGTTCTTTCACTTTTTCAAGTCCATAATGGTCGTCGTCCAAAACTTTAATGGCATGTTGCAGTTCGAGGTTATCCTTCGTATATTCGTTCCAAGGTAAATCTAATAAAGCTTGAACATAATTTAATTGTACTGAATATTCTCCTGCAGCAGGATTAAGTCGTTGAAGCTTATCTACTTCTTTTTTAAATATTTGTTCAATATTTTTGCTCCATTTTTTCTTTTTACCTTTTTTTCGCATTTCATCAATTTCGCGGTCAATGGGATTTCCTCCAAGTTCTTCTTGAATGGTTTTCATTTGTTGATGAAGAAGGTATTCGCGTTGTTGTGTATCAAGTTCAGATTTAACTTTTAGTTGAATCTGATTTCTTAATTCGAGCATTTGAACTTCTTTGGTAAGATGTTCCATTAGTTTTTTAGCTCGTTCTTTCAGATTACTATTTTCTAACAAGGCTTGCTTTTCTTCAACTTTTAATTCGCTATTCGATGAAATAAAGTTTATTAAAAAAGTAGAGCTTTCGATATTTTTTACTGCAAAACTTGCTTCTGGAGCAATGTTCGATGATAGCTTGATTATTTTTAAGGATAAATCTTTTAAAGCTCCTGTCAAGGCTTGATATTCAGAATCGTTATCGAGAGGTGATTCATCTGTTAATGGCGATATTTTGGCTACAAAATAAGGGTCATTTGATTGAAATTCATCAATTTTAAATCGTTTACGACCTTGAATAATTACGGAAGTTGTATCGTCGGGCATTTCAAGAATTTTAATAATGCTTGCCACAGTTCCAACTTCATAAATATCTTTAAAATCAGGGTCTTCAATTTGTCCATCTTTTTGAGCCACAGTACCTATCAAGCGATTCTTTTTATAAATATCTCGAATCAGTTTCAAAGATTTATCTCTTCCAACTGTAATTGGTAAAACCACGCCTGGAAACAATACGGTATTTCGTAAGGGTAATATGGGGAGTATTTCGGGAATATCGGTTTTATTGATTGCCTCGTCGCTTTCGTCAGATACAACGGAGATGAAATCAGAATTTTCATCTAAAACATTTGAAAACAATAAATCAACGGCTTTTTTTCTTTCTCTATAATTCATGATTAACTTTTAAGTAAAGAGACATTATGTCAGAAAATATTTTTTAAATTTAGGCTGGGTAAGTAGTCAATTGATATGCCAAACCTAAAATTTTCTGTATTGTTCAGTATAATCAAAAATATATTGCAGAATTTCAATGTCTTTGTCTGTCAAATCGACATTGCGACGGCTCATAACTGTTTGAGCGACTTCTATTGCTTTTTTCATGTCAAATTCGGTAAAACCAGATGCTCCTCCCCACGAAAAGTCAGGAATAAAATTACGAGGAAATCCTGAGCCATATATGTTCGCATTTACACCAACAACAGTACCTGTATTAAACATTGTGTTTATTCCACACTTTGAATGATCGCCCATAATTAATCCGCAAAATTGAAGGTCTGTTTTTACAAAATTATTGCTGGTATAGTTCCATAAACGAACGAGAGCATAGTTGTTTTTTAAATTTGAATTGTTAGAGTCGGCACCAATATTACACCATTCTCCAATAACAGAATTTCCTAAAAAGCCATCGTGTGCTTTATTAGAATATCCAAATATAACTGAATTATTTATCTCACCTCCAACCTTTGAATGAGGACCAATGGTTGTTGGTCCGTAAATTTTAGTAAGCAGTTTTAAACTTGAGTGTTCGCATATAGCAAATGGTCCTCGAATAACTGAACCTTCCATTATTTCAGAATCTTTGCCAATATATACCGACCCTGTTGTTGCATTTATGGTTACAAATTCAGCTTTCACACCTTCTTCTACGAAAATTTTATGTTCCCCTAATAGGTTATTCGTGGAACTTAATTTTTCTGATTTTCTACCTTCTGTTATTAATTGAAAGTCTTGTTCTATAGCTTCTCCATTGAGTGCGAAAATTTGCCAAGGAAAATCAATTTTTAATATTTTTTCCTTAAATTCGATTTTATTGTAATTTTTAATATCTGAAGTATCGAATTGCATCGCATTTGCTTCATTTAAGACAGTGGCAATAAATATATTATCTTGGATTAGAACTTCGTTTTCGTTAAGCAGTTTAATTTTTTCGATAAGCTTTTGGGTTGGAATTATTGATGCATTGATGAAGCAATTTATTTTCTTAATTTGAATGGGAAATTTTAGCGATAAATATTTTTCAGTTTTATATGAGATTTTTGATTTTACATAATGTTCCCATTTTTCTCTCAACGTGATAATTCCAATTCTAATTTCTGCAATTGGTCTTGTAAAAGTAAGGGGCAACAAATTGCCCCTACTGTTATCGTCAAATAAAATGTAATTCATTTTAAACTTATTTTACCAATAATAATTTTTTATAAATGTAAGTGTTGTTAATTTTTATTTGCATAAAATAAAGCCCATTTACACTTTCTTTACTATCAATATACAGAGCTTTTAAGTAATTACCTTTCAAGTAATCTGAAGAAGATATAAATGTAATTTGACGTCCAATTTGATCAAATATTTTAAATTCAATTGTAGCATTTTCTTCTAGTGTAAAATTGACATTTATAAAATCTGTAAATGGATTTGGATAAATGCTTAAAATGAAATTTTGAGTTTCGATAGTACTAACAGCATTTACCATATTAACTGAAACGGAAGCAGTGTCAACAATAAAATTAAACGAACCAGATGTATCTCCAACAGCAATTCCTGTGTGAGTACTTTCCATAGGGAAACCAGGTATATCAACATTTAATTTGTAAGTATTTCCTTCTTCTAAAACATTTACAAATTCATAGTGTCCAGAGATATCTGTTGTTGTGTTGCATATAGGCTCATCATCAGGCTCTTGTTCAAGTGTAATTTCTGCTCCAGGTACGGGTTCTCCCATTAAAGCTTTGTTTCCTCCTACATAAGTAATGTATCCTGATAAGGTTCCTGATCCGAAAGTTGGCATATTGAATTTCTGCATCAAAATTTCGGGCGATAAAGTAGCACAATAATCAAGAAATATTGGAGTTGCGTCTTCCCATTTATAACTAGGAATTGTATCTCCATTGAAATAAGAGGTAATGATATCAGGGTGAATAGAATTGCTTATCATTTTAGTTTGCAGAATGTATTTTCCAACTTTTACATTTGTAAAATTTGAAATGCCTTCTATCATAACGGGTGTAGTGTACATTAATTGAGGGAATGAAAAAGTATCGGAAAGTTCTAATTCATATAAGTTTACCTCAGCTTCTTCGTCTTGAAAGTAGTCTCCGGGAATAGTTGATGAGATATAAAAAATTCCTTCTGCTTTAAGTTCGGTAACTCCATTAGATGTTCCTAGCCAAATACTTCCATATTTTGATGCTTTAATAGAGTTTACTTCGGTTGGAATCCCTTCATTGGTTGAGTATAATTTCCAATCAGTTCCATTGTATTTATAAGCTCCAGCCATGAACTTACTTAGCCATAAGTTGCCAAATTTATCGAACGATGCATTTTGTAATTCAACCAATGAATCTGAATTTACATAAAAAAAGCTTTCCCAAGTAGTATCTCCGTCAAATTTTGAGATTCCATTCCAACCTGTTATAAACCAAATGTATCCGTCATTATCGACAAGAATATCATTCACGTCTGAACCTATCAATCCATTGCTTTGATTATACTGAGTCCAAGTAGTATCTCCATCATATTTTGCAACTCCGTTTGGGAATGCTACCCAAATATTTCCATCTTTATCTTCGGTTACTTTTTTTACATAATACATCATTGGGACACTGATGTCATTCCAACTGTGCCACTGAGTTCCGTCAAATTTAGATAGTCCCATATTATGTGCGACCCAAAGATTACCTGCATTATCCAACATTAAGTCGTTTATGTAGTTGTTTGCCAAGCCTCCTGAAGTTGTTGCATTTGTAATGTCAGTCCAAGTTGTTCCATCGAATTTTGAAATTCCAAGGTTGGTGCCAATGTACATATTTCCGCTATAATCGAACACAATATCGATTACTTGATCGCTTAACAAGCCGCCTGATGTGTTTGTAGTGTCAAAGGTTGTCCATGTTTCGCCATCATATTTTGTAAAACCGCCATTATTCCATGCGTATGCAAAAAACATATTTTCGTTGTGATCTTCAGCAATTACATACACGCTATTTGATAATTGTGTGGTATCAAAGTTATTTAGGTAGCAAGTTTGAGCTTTTAAGCTAAAGCTTGCTATAGCAAGTAAAGAAACGAGTAAAATTTTTTTCATATCTTTTTAATTTTCAAGGTTATTATTTTTTTTTATTTATCAAAGTTAAATAAAATAAAACAAAAAACCCCGAAAATAATTTCGAGGTTTTAAATATTTTGAAAGAGAAAAACTACTTTTTCTTATTATCCATATGGTTTTTGTAACGGTTCAAGAATTTATCAACACGACCAGCAGTATCAACAAGTTTCATCTTGCCTGTATAAAATGGGTGTGATGTATTAGAAATTTCTAATTTAACCAATGGGTACTCTACACCGTCAAGTTCAATTACGTCTCTTGTGTTAACGGTAGATTTTGTTAAAAAAGTATAGTCGTTTGACATATCTTTGAAAACCACTAGTCTATATTTTTTTGGATGAATATCTTTTTTCATATCCTTTTTAATTAAACGTTTTTTATTCGGAATGCAAATGTACAACAATAGTTTTAAATTCCAAAACAATTATTCATCTGTTTTTCTTCTTGATTTATGTCCTCGCTCATTAGTGAATCTTTTAAACTCGAAATTTTTATCAAAAATATATTTATAAGTAATGTGAGTTTTGGCTAAAAATGCACCAATATTATCGTAAATCCCTAAAACATTTGGATTGTAATCGCCTGTCCAAGCAAGTTCTAATTGTTTGTAATTATGCTTCTCTAGCGAGTTTATTAAGTAATAAAATAAACCTGCAATAACTCCTTTTGATTGAAATTCAGGAACAACACCAGTCATAACAATTCTCGCTCGGTTCATCGTTTTTGAATATTTTAAAAGGTATGCAAATTTTAGTTTATTCCATAATGTCAATTTACCGTTCTTTAGTTTTTTAATAATTTGATTCACATCGGGTAATACGATTACCATTCCAATAGGTTTTCCGTTGGTATATACAAACCATACAAAATCTTCAACTAAAAAAGTTTTAATCTCGTCGAACATTTTATTGATTTCTTCAAACTTTAGGGGAGTATAATCGTCGTGAAAATCAGCCCAAACAGTATTGTATGTATCAACTAAATCGTTGATATATTTGTTTTTGTTTGCAAAAGTAAAATGTTCGTAAGTGTATTCAGGGCGAGAAGCAATGAATTTAGCCATTTTATATTGTCGTTCAGGCCATTTTTCAGCCATAACTTTTCGATAGCTGTATTGTTTGAAATAATCTTTAAATCCGTAATTTTCAAATAGCTCTTTGTAGTATGGAAAATTATATTGCATTCCAATTTCTTGAGGTTCAAATCCATCAACAAGTACCCCCCAATTAAATAAATTTTCACCAAAATTTGTGCTTCCGTCCATAGCTTCAAGTCCCTTGCTCTTTAGCCATTCTTGAGCCTTGTCGAAAAGCATGTTTGCATATTCTTGATTATTTATGCATTCAAAAAAGCCGATGTTGCCCGAAGGAATATAACAATGATTTTTTTTTCGATTATCGTAAAATGCTGCAATGCGTCCAATTAATTTCCCACTCTCATCTTTAAGAATCCAGCGAATAGCTTCGCCGAAATTAAAGCAGGAATTATTTTTTGGATTAAAAGTTCCATCGATTTCTACATCAAGTGGACAAATCCAATTTTTATCGTCTTTGTAAAGAATTTTAGGAACTTCAAGAAATTCCTTTTTTGTAATGTTATCGTTAACTTCAATTAGTTTCATGTCTTTTTTTATTAATCTAAAACGAACCAATTTCTAATTATTTCAGATGAATTGTTCCTTTTCTGATTGTGATAGAATTCGTTTTTTCGTGAGTCGTAAATGTAATCTTTAATCCAATCCGTTTTATTCACTACTATTTGCTTAATAGCGTTCATTATGAAATAAATTTCGTCATTGGTCATTGTTGGGTGTAACGACAGTCTTACCCAGCCTGGTTTTTCAGATAAATCGCCAGAGTTAATTTTGTCTGTAATTTCCTTAGACCTATCGTGGCTTACTTCTAATAAGTAATGTCCATATGTACCTGCACAAGCACATCCGCCTCTCATTTGAATCCCAAATTTATCATTTAATAACTTTACAAATAAATTGTAATGAATTTCTAGATGATAAAACGAAATTACACCCAAACGTTTTTTAATATTATCTGCAAGGACGTGAATTCCGTCAATTTTTTCGAATTCGGCAAAAGCAATTTCGAGTAATTCGTCTTCTCTTTTTTTTATATTTTCAACACCCATTTGATTCTTTAAATCAATTGCCAATGCTATTCTAATTGCTTGCAAAAAACCGGGAGTTCCTCCATCTTCTCGAATTTCGATATTGTCGATAAATTTATATTCTCCCCAAGCGTTTGTCCATTCCACTGTTCCTCCACCAGGATTATCAGGAATGCTTAGATGATACATGTTTGAGTCGAAAATCAAAACTCCAGATGAGCCTGGTCCTCCGAGAAATTTATGGGGTGAAAAGTAAATTGCATCTAATTTTTCCATTGGATTTTCGGGATGCATATTTATATCTACATATGGGGCTGATGCTGCAAAATCGACAAAGCAAACTCCTCCATATTCGTGCATTAGTCTTGCCATTTGGTAATAAGGAGTGTAAACTCCCGTAACATTTGAACAAGCCGAAAAGGCTCCGATTTTAAATTTTCGGTCTTTATATAGTTCTAATTTATTCTTTAAATCGTTTAAGTCAACTTCTAAATCTATATTTGGTTCAATTATCACAACTTCGGCTGATGTTGCATACCAAGAAGTGTGATTAGAATGGTGCTCCATATGGGTAATAAAAACAACTGGTTTTTCCTCTTCTCGAATGCATTTGCTTTTGGTAACATACCCACAACTTTTTAATCCTAAAATTCGTTGAAGTTTGTTGATGACGGTTGTCATACCCGAACCGGTGGTAATTATAACGTCATTCGAACCAGCATTTACATGTTTTTTTATGATTTTTTGTGCATAATGATATGCATGCGTCATTCGAGTTCCGGTTTCGCTAGTTTCGGTATGAGTATTTGCAACAAAGGGACCAAAGACTTCTTGAATTCGTTTTTCGATAGGATTATACAACCGACCGCTGGCAATCCAATCGGCATACACTATCTTTTGTAATCCATACGGAGATTCAAAAGATGTTTCTATTCCAATTGTGTTTTTTCTAAATTTAGAAAAATGATTTTCAAGATTGCTTCTCATTTTTTAATGACTCGTTTTTTCTCAAATTTAAGATTCACAAAAATAATATAATTATACTCTTTAAAAACGAATTCACTTTTTAAATTGTATTAGGTTTTGAGTTAACATGATTACCATTAATATGAGTGAGAAATTAAATATAAATTACATAATCGATAATTATATAAACCAACAGTAAAACTAGTGAATAAAATGTATATATTCCAAGAGGAATGTATGTTTTTAAAGATATTGATTTAGTTTGAAGATAAATGATTAAAAAAAGTTTTTCGAAAAAGTATGCTATTACTGTGGCAAAAGCGACTCCAATAATTCCATAAAAATAAACGAGTAATATACTCAACGAAATATTTAATATTATTTCAATGAGTGCTGCAAGTAGAATAATTTTTGTTTTTTTTAATCCAATCAAAATGGTTTGAGGAAAAACTAATCGACTTATAATTAATAATAAGTATATATTGAAAACTTTTGCACTCAACGTAAAATCTCTATTATAAATAATAGGAAACGCAAAATTAGATATAATCAATATTATGATTGTTAACGGAAATAAAATGTGAATAAAATTTTTTGTATTTTTTTTGATTTTGTCAAGCACAGTTTCAATTTTTTCTTGTTGTGAAAACTCAGGAATAATTGCATTACTAAATGCATTTGCCATAAGTAGCACAATAGGAAATTCCCTTGCTCCGTATCTAAAAACTGCAAATGCAGATTCGTCGAAAAAGCTTGTAACAATAATCCCGTCAATATATTGAGCACTTCCACTAAGCAACGTGCTTAAAATGAGAGGAAAGGCAATTTGTAGATGTTCTATAATGAATTTTATTGAAATGGTAAACTGAGCATATTTTCGTAATAAAAAAAATAACCAAATTAAGCGAAATGACATCCAAATAATCATTGCCCACAAAACATACACAAACTCAAAATTTAGGATTAAAGGAATAGCTACTAAAATAACTTGCAGTAAAAAGTTAATGATGCCATAATAAACTATTTGCTTAGCTTTATTTTTTAATAAATATATGTATTCGATTAAGTGAGTAGGGCTTGCAACTATCATATACAATATAAACAAATTGAAATATTGCATGTTTGTATTGTCTGAAATCAAATTAATAATTTGACTTTTAAATGTATAAAGCACAATTGCCGAGAGAAAGCTAAAAAGAAAAAGTAAAATTGCGGCATTGAAAATTTCGGGTGATTTTTTGCTTGATAATGTAAATGTTTTATTGTTTTGAAAAAGAGGAAGCAGAGTCTGAATGATTCCTGAAATCCAAAAAAAACTGATAAAGCCAGCTACTAAAAGCAAAGATTCATAAAGCCCAATTTCTTGGATACTAAGCCCGAATTTTGTTAATAGAATGCTCACAAGCATTAAACTTCCGTAGCGAAAAAACTGAAATAATTGAAGCCCAGATATGTTATTTAATTTTAGCAATTTGGTATGCAAAATGAATATAAATATATTGAACGAAAATAGTTAATTTTAATTATTATTTGTGTCTTAAATTTTTTCAATTGATTTTATAAAACAATAATTTTTTTTTATATCTTTGCAGTCTTAAAATGGTGATTGTAGTTCAGTCGGTTAGAACGCCTGATTGTGGTTCAGGAGGTCGTGGGTTCGAATCCCATCATTCACCCTAAAGCGGACAAAGTTTTTTGTTCGCTTTTTTATTTCACATAAAGTACTGAATATTAGGCTATATGTTAAGTTTTGTGCGCTTATTTTATTGATTGCCAAATGTTTGCATTCGTTTTAAATTTGCATTTCTATCCTTGATTCGCATTAGTAACGAGTAACTTTTAATTTTTTACTCGTTATTTACAACTTCCCTATTCAATGTAATACGTTTCTTCGCCGTCGACAAATACGGTAAATTTTTCGACAGAATAGCCAGCAAAAATTCCATATCCATCAGTTACGTTGTTGTAAACTTGTACTGGTTCTGCAAACGGATTTCCGGCAACATTTTGTTGCTCGTCCAACGAAATAGAATATTTGTAAAAAGCTTCAGAAATAGAATAAAGTGAAATAATAACAGGGGTTTGCAGTGTGTAAAAATTATATTTACTGACAAATAAAGATAAATTTAAGTTTTCACCTTCGAATAAATCGTCAGAAAAAATAACTGCTCCTTGGTTGGATAAAAACTTTTCGATTATTACATCATTGTATTTAAGATCATAAATATCATATAGATAAGTAAATGTTTCGCCTTCATATTGATATTTATAGATGTACTGCATTTTAATCATGTAATAATTGTCGCCAGATGGGTCATCGAAATTTATGTTAAATTCGTAAACATTTTCTTCAATGGTATTGTTAAGAGTTCCATTTTGAGAAACGAAAGTTGTGGTAGCAGTATCGACTGAATTAATTAAAACTGAATTTGGAACATAATCGATTGCTGATACTTCGTCAAAATCATCATTCCAAGCAACAATTTTATAATTTTTACCTTGCGAAGGAATAAAATAATTCGATGTATAATTGCCATTACTTGTAAAAGTCAAGTTTTCAACAAACTGATCATCTTCATAAATACTAACGACAGCATCATTAATAAATTCGTATTCAGCATCATCAAGAATATGAAGGCTTTTGCTTAAATTAATTTTTATTGTATCTTCCGAATTGAAAAAACTATTAACAACGAGTTTACGTCCGCTATCAGGAATTTTGTAATCAATAATTTTTCGACAGGAAAATATTGTTATCAGAAATAAAATAAGCAGTAGTACGTTTTTTGATTTCATAATTATTCGATATTAATTTCTTCTGATTTTTTTCCAAATTTTATACTATAGTATAACGATGGAATAAATGGGAATAAGCTATACTGAACCAAATTTGTATGACCATTTTGATTTTCAAAATTAAGAAAAAACGGATTTTTTCTATTGTAAACATTATAAATCCCGATGCTTAGTGTTCGGTGTCCTTTTTTAATTTCTTTATGAAAATTTATTCCTAAATCTAATCGATGATACGAGGGCATTCTAAAATCATTTCTTGATTTATAATAATCAACATCTGTATAGTAAAAGTAATCATCATTGTAAGGATCTTTATAATCGAAAAATTGATTTCCCATATATTGTTCTACAGCCAACGAAACAGCGTTTCCGGTTCCAAAAACCCACACAACACCAATATCTACGTGGTCGTTTATTTTGTGAGTTATCGCAACACTTATATCGTGTCGCCTATCGTAACGATATGGGAATGTTTCTCCAAAATTAAGATTGTCAAATTGTCTCATCGACCATGAAAGCGTGTAACCTATCCAACCTGTGGTTCTACCTTCATTTTTCTGAAACAAAAATTCGCCACCATATGCCCAGCCTTTTCCCATTTCAACTTTGTCTTCCCACGAAGCTGCTTGCGAAAATAGGCCTGCTCCTTCTTTATACTCGAGCAAATTACTCATAGTTTTAAAATATGCTTCGAAGCTGAAATCGAATTTATTTTTGATGTTATGAAAAGTTCCAACTGCGTATTGATAAGCTGTTTGAGGCGAAATTTTATCGGTTACCGGAAGCCATAAATCTGTTGGCATACTTATTTTCGACGATGTAAGCAAATGCACGTATTGATCCATTTTGGTAAATGCTGCTTTTACCGACCAATCTTCATTAACCATATATCGTGAAGATATTCTTGGCTGTATCGATTTATAAAACTTATCGTTTACATAAAAACCCGATAAATGTAAGCCGACATTTGCTTTAAGTTGCGTATTTATATTTATATCATCTTCGATGTATGAATACATTTCGTTTGCTCGAATGTTGTCGCTTCCAATTGATGTCTCAAAATCGGACATATATTTTATGTACGTAATTCCCGGATTAAAACTATGATAAGTATTTCCCATGCCAAAACGTATATAATGATTTGGATTGGGTAAATAATCGAAATCGATTTTGCCAGTAACATCGTCAATACCTGAATCGTACACAACACTTGTTTCCATCGAATTAGTAACATTCCCTTCGGTAGTGTTGTTTATCATCTCGTTTCCGACATAAAAATTGTAACGACTATATGTCAGAGTTGAATTGCTAAATAATTTGTCGTTTATTTTATAATTCCATCTCAAAGCAGAAGTAATATTTCCCCAGCCCATTTTCATTTTCATGATGTCTTCGAAATAAACATTATCGTAAGTGTAATCGGTATTGGTTTTCACATACAATCGGTCATCGCCAATATACGAACTTAAATACAAGTGACTTCTATCCGAAAATTTATGATTCAATTTTAAATTTAAGTCGTAAAAATAATATCCTGCTGAAGTTTTTACTCCCGACGAAGCTGCGGCAGCTTTAATAATTGGAAGAGCCAGCACATCGACATAGGTTCTGCGAGCCGAAACAATAAACGAAGTTTTATCTTTTATAATTGGTCCTTCGAGCGTAAGTTTCGAAGCAATTAATCCTATTGAAACCTCCCCTGATAATTGTTGATTGTTTCCATCTTTCATTCGAATATCGAGTACAGACGATAATCGTCCTCCATATCGAGCAGGATAGCCTCCTTTAATTAAAGTAACATTTTTAATGGCATCGGGATTAAAAACCGAGAAAAATCCGAATAAATGGTCGGCATTGTAAACCGGAACACCATCGAGTAAGATAAGATTTTGGTCGGGACCGCCACCTCTAACGTACAATCCACTCGTACCTTCTGAACCCGATTGAACGCCCGGTAACAATTGAATGGTTTTAATTATATCTTTTTCTCCTAACAAAACCGGTAAACTTTTCACTTTTTGTAAAGGAATTTCAATTATTCCCATCTGTGATGCCTTTATCGGGTCTTCGTTTTTATGACCAATGATGGTTACTTCAGCCAAATCAATAGTTGACGATATTTTGAAATTTAAAGCTACATTTCCGGTAAGTTCAACTTCTTTTTCAATCGTTTTATATCCAACATACGAGATCATTAACTTAACTTTTTCGGCATTTAGTGTTAAACTATAAAAACCGTATTCGTTTGTAATGGTACCTTTCATAGTATATGCATCATAAACCGAAGCATTAATCATTTTTTCGCCTGAATTTTTATCTGTAACATACCCACTTATGGTAAGATTTTTCTGTGAGAAAGATATATTAACTAAACAAAACAAGCCTAGAATTACAAAAATTACTCTCATTAAAAATTATATTAAAGATGTTTACTGATTTTATCAAACAATATATCAGGAACTCTTACAACTTTTCGCGATTTATCATCGACAAAAGCCAAAACAGTTTCTCCTTTATTTATCAAATCGGAATACTGATTTCTCACTTCGTATTCAAATACTATTCGACTCGTTGGAATTTCTTTTATAAATGTCTCAACAACAATAATATCATCATAAAATGCTGGTTTTATATATTTTATATTTAGCGATAATACAGGCATCATGATTCCGCTTTCCTCAAGTTCTTTGTACGATAATCCTAACTTTCGCATCAATTCGGTTCTTCCTATTTCGTAAAATCGAGGATAGTTTCCATAGTAGCAATATCCCATTTTATCGGTATCGGCGTAGGTTATTCGTATTTCTGTTTTGTTTGAAATCATTTTTTTTGTTTAGAAGTTTAGAATGTTAGGAGTTTAGAATATTAGAATTTAGGGGAAGCAAAAGCTAAAATCCTTGTAATCCGTCAACTCGCAACTAATAACTCAATTTTCTTCAAATTATTTTTGAAATGGCGAATTTGGTTCTTGAGCCATGTGATTATATACCATTTTATCCATAAATTTTGGAAAAAATTTATTTAAAAGCACCGTCATTTTTCCTTGCATAGTAAGTATTAATGTACGTTTTCGTTTTTCAATTGCATTTGCCAAGTGCTTTGCAACTTCTTCGGCAGGCATCATTTTATCTTCATTTCGAGGTGTTTCTCCTTGCATTGAACCATCAGAAGCTAATGCAGTTTTTCGAATATTGGAGGCTGTAAAACCAGGAGCTGCAATCAAAACATGTAAACCCGTTTTAAGGTTTTCGATTCGTAACGTTTCTAAAAATCCATGCATAGCAAATTTTGATGCTGAATATCCTGTTCGACCCGGCAATCCTTTATAACCAGCTATTGAAGAAATTCCGGCAACACTTCCTTTGCTGTTTAGTAAATATGGCAAAGCGTATTTTGTGCAATAAACTGTTCCCCAAAAATTTATATCCATTAATTGTTTTATTACCGATAAATCTAAATCGGCAAAAAGTGCCCGCATAGATATTCCTGCATTGTTGATTAAAATATCAATTCCATTAAACTTTTCAATGGTTTTACGGATTAGATTTTTACAATCTTCTTCAATGCTTACATCGGTTTTTACGATTAAAACTTCGCAAGAATAAACTTCAATTGATTTTCTTACCTCTTCCAATTTTTCAATATTTCGTGCAGCTAGCACTAATTTTGCTCCTCGTTTAGCGAATTCATTAGCACAAGCTAAACCGATTCCTGAAGATGCACCAGTTATGATTACTACTTTTCCTTTCATTGGTAAATTTATTCTTCTAAAACAATATTTTTTACAAAAGTAATTATATAAATCTTAAATATTAATATATAATTTTATTGCGATGTAAATATCTAAATTTCTGTGTTTTAAAAAATAAATGATGTAAAAATGAAAAAAAAAGTAATTCAGATTTGAAAAATAAATTTAAGATGTCTATATTTGCACCTCGTTTCACAAAAACGGACGATTTCTTAGCTCAGCTGGTAGAGCACAACACTTTTAATGTTGGGGTCCTGGGTTCGAGCCCCAGAGGGATCACGACCATGAGTCTCAAGACCTTGTAAATAAGAACTTTACAAGGTCTTTTTCTTTTTAGCACACAGTTTTGGGATCAATTCAACATTCTGGTTGATTGGGCGATCAATTCTTGTTTTGATTAAGTATTTTATCAGCCATGAGAATTTAATTTGTAACCTATGAGGAATTCTATAAAAAGCCAATTTTAACGATTTATTGTAAATTCCGACCAAATAGACCACCTAAATCCAATTTAAATTGACCACTTCAAGCAGTCGAAGTTGACCACTAACAAATTCACCTTAAAAAAGAACATTTTTTTGCCATCAATATTAATTCAAATT
>Ga0209417_1002126_pt1 | contig 32370 bp, 31 predicted proteins | sample RifGroF2_FD_184002 | JGI IMG/M metagenome (GOLD analysis project Ga0209417, IMG submission 184002) | Groundwater microbial communities from Rifle, Colorado, USA - Groundwater F2 (SPAdes) (version 2) | ecosystem: Environmental > Aquatic > Deep subsurface > Groundwater | place: Rifle, Colorado... | reverse complement strand
TCGCCCCAAACGTGGTAATGCGGTTGCGGTCACAAGTACCCTGGCCCGTGCGCCAATTAAAGAGCCCCCTTCCCGGGGGCTCTTAATTTTGCCCCCTGAAAAGCCGCCCCTGCCGCCCGCCGCGCGCCAGCTCACGAGCCTTCGCCCCGCACTATTTTTGAGGGAGCTGTTTTTACACTTAAAAATGGCTTATATTATAAGCACTTATTTTATTATATGGCATGGGCCCTTGACAAATGCAAATCTATGGTGTATAAAATACTTAAGACCAAACAACACCTGTAGAATATACTGCTGAAATGGAGATATGCAATGAAAATAGCCACTGCCGAAATTGTAAATAAAATCAACGACAGCAATTCCGGGTTTACAAAAGTTTACCAGCAGTTCACGAAGCTGACGCAATCTCCCCAGTGGGAAAAATGCCTGGCTGCGGTAAAAGATCCGGAACTTCTGAAGCACATCATCTTCTGTAACGACACGATGGGAACACCTCCGGTGAAAGTTTTCTTAACGGCCTTAATAAAGGCAGACAAGAACAGTATCACGGAGTTGGCGCCGCAACAGCGAAAAGAACTAGGGGCCTTCTGGGGTTTCGTTTTCAAGGAAGTCTTTCACTATAAGGAAATAAAAAATGTTTCGTTCGGGAACATCCCGGGAATAAAATTGGGCATAAGGACCGCAGCCTGTTTTTTGGGAAAACCGGAAGAGATAGAGATCGTATAGAGACGTTAGGGGGCATTATGACAAAAGAGGCTATCCACAGCGTACTTAAGGTTATCTGGCAGGGCTACCGCTACGCGGTAGAAGCGGACATAAAAGACGCGAACAAGGGCAAACAGAACGCAAAGCGCAGCCAGCGCCTGATACAGGAAATAACCAAAGGCTTAAGGGCCATGTTCGCCGGACCCGGGTACGAGGACAGGAATACCGGCGTTCTTTCAAAGGGCGTCCGGAGCAATGTCAGGGGGCTGTCCATCGCCCAGGAGTTCCTGTACGACGTGCACGCCTTCGAGTACGACGTTGTCGGCTCGCCCGTGCAGGGCGCCAGCGTCTGCATTATCAGGGGCTCCGTGCTGCAGCTGGAGTCCGAACTGGCCCACGACACCAAAGCCATCTGCACGGACTTCAACAAACTGGTCTGCGGCAAAGCGGACCTAAAAATAATGATAATGCCGCGCGTAAAAGCCGGGTTCAAGTCCACAATGAACCTGCTGCGCGGTATAGCGCTTGGCATACCGGAGCCGCTGTACCTGTGCGTTATCCCGTATCCCGAAGACTGGGGAAAAGCGCCGGCCAATTCGCAGGAGGACATACAGGTTTTCCGGTTCGATGCCACTGACGGCGGCGGTATCTGGAACCTGTTGAACAGGGAGAAAACAGCGGCCGGTGAAGCGCGCGGCTAAGAGCGGGGCGGGCGGGGTTTCGTCCACAGGGGGAGTTATGAAAGTTATAGTGCACCGCGGCGCTGAAGAGATAGGGGGGAACTGCATAGAACTGGTTTCCGGCGGCTCCCGGATACTGCTGGACTACGGCACGCCGCTGCCTAAAATAGATCCGGTCACCCACAAAAGCGTGAACATCCCGCTGGAAGAGGCCGAGCATGATATAGCCGGCCTTTACCCCGGCACCGGCCGCCTGGACGGCCTGATAATTTCCCACACCCACCAGGACCATTACGGCATGCTGTTCGGCAGGCCGCTGAACCCGGAGCTGCCGGTGTACATGAGCCGGATAATGGAGGCGATAATCCGCATAACCGGCCGTATGTGCCCGGGGCACAAAGACTTCTCCGCGAACATCAAATATTTCCGGCGCGAGGAGCCGTTCACAGCCGGCGCCTTCCGCCTTACGCCTTACCTGATGGACCATTCAGCCTCGGAGTCCTTCGCTTTCCTTATCGAGTGCGAAGGCAAAAAAATAATCTATACCGGCGATTACCGCGACCACGGCCACCGCGTGCGCGCTTTCCAGCGCTTCCTGGAAGCGCAGCTGGGGGAGATAGACCTGCTTATAACCGAAGGCACCCAGGCCAAAGTGGAAACGGGCGACAATGAAAAAAAAGTGATGATGGATATAGAGAGCCTTTCACGCGGCAAGGACGGCACGCTGTACGTGATGTGCTCCGGCCAGAACGTGGACCTGCTCTCGAGCCTGGGCGGCATAGCGGCCCGCAGCGACCGCTACCTGGCCGTGGATGGCTACGTGGCGCTGGTGCTGCATACGCTAAGGTCAATAGCCCTGCAGCAGGGCATAACCCTGCAGATCCCCGGCCTGCACAGCGAATACCTGCGCGTGCTGGACACGCCCACCATGAAGAACCTGCACAAGTATTACCCGAAGGAAGCCGGCTGGATCTCCGCGCGCATGGTCCCCTGGTCCTGGGTGGACCAGAACCTGGGCAAGCTGATAATCCCGGTGCGCTCCTACGCCCAGCACTGGGTGCGCGATAACATTAAGAACTTCGACAACGCCCTGTTCGTCTATTCCATGTGGGAAGGCTACAAGGAAGATATCGAATACCAGAAAACCCTGGACTACTTCAAGAACCACGGCATGACCGCGCACTCGGCCCATGTGTCCGGCCACGCCTACTTCTCCACCATCCGCAAACTGGTGGAGAACAAGAATCCGCGCCACATAATCCCAATACACACCGAGCACCCGGAGATCTTCCGTGCCGCCTTCGGCGACCGCGTGCATGCGCTGAATAACGGCGGCGAGTTTATATTGTGAGGCGGGCATATGGCCGTAGCATTGATATTTATCGCAATATTCGTCTGGCTCTGCGGCCTCCTGGCGAAAAGCGAGGTTAAACAAAGGGACCGCTTTGTGTTTGTGAACAAGTTCATCGCGCTGTACGAGAAGCAGACGGGGATACGGCTTACTTACGACCAGGCCGTGGCGCTGGTGCAGGTTACGGTAGCGACTATGCGCAAGAGCCGGGCCGATAAGGTTTACCTGGACCAGGGTTACCCGCTGGCGCAAAAAATGGCGGATGACCTTTGCGAGGAAGCGGAGCGGAAGGTGCGGGACAGGAACGTCAATTAAACATGTCAGCCGCGGGAGAATAATATGGCATTCAATAATTACTGCGCTATTCAGACCATCAACCGGCCGGCGCTGGCACAGCGCTGGGCTAACGCGCGCGTAAATATAGCCGCGCTGGAAGTATACATCAACAATATAATCGATCCCCTGCGCGGCCAGGACGATTCGATAGTGGCGATCCCCCGGTTCAACGGCAAATATATCAGCCTCAGGTTCTGCGGGCTGGAGGTGTTCCACGTGCAGGATAACGGGGAAATAAAGTTCATGCTGAAAAAAGAAGGCGGTTTGATATTAAACACGGACAAGCCGCCGACAGCGCAAAATACGGGGGCCCTGTCTGCCGAAGTAGCCGCGCTCCTGGCGGAGATATGCGTGTTCGTGCAGAATTACCGCATGGGGCCGCGGGACAAACAAAGCCGCGCATTGGTCCCGGGTTTTCAGCCGGAACATTGGTTGGAGAGCGTGATAATGGCCGATAACCCGGTAGGCGTGCGCAACCGGCAGCGTCTTGGGCTGAATCCGCAATTATCAAAATGCGTAACGCAGGCGCCGGCCCAGCCGAACCCGGGCAAGAAAAAAAGCCGGCCAATAGATATCCTTTCCGTTCTGGCGGACGAGCGGGTAAAGAGAGCTGAAAAAAGACGCGGATGTAGCTAAAGCCGGGGAGGAGTTGGACAGCTATAAACAATGGCTTTCCGGCAGGGATTATGAAGAAAAGTACAAGCCGGAGACGCGTTGGGAAGAGGGCTATCTGCCTACGCGTAATGAAGGTGTTGAGGGTGGCGGCTGGCGTGAACCATTTACGCCGGACTGCCTTGTAGTGGCTACGGCGCGCTGTGAAGCGTACCCAACCATACTCCTCAGGGAGAATTTCATCAACCATATCCTAGAGCCTTTTGCCGATTGATCCCCGGCCGGCGGTTAGCTAAATATAAATTGCCAGCCCGGGTGTGAAGAGGTAGAATAAAGTCAGTTAGGCAGGGGCACGCATCACGGCTAAAACAGCGCCAACTATCCAATCCTTTACCGGAAAGATGAATCTTTCCCGGAAAGCCCGGGGTACGACTAAATGACAGTCTGCTCCGGCGCCAAAACCCGCTTCGGATTCCCGAGTCGCTTATGATCATTTACTCGGAAACGAAGGCCTCTTTCATAAATGACGTTTTCCAGAACGTCATTGTGGATAAGCTTGTGGCCTCCCTCAACGCAAAGCACGTCCCCGGCACAAGCCCCTCCCATATCCGCTCCTATCAAAACTCCCTGCGCTTCATGGACACCGTCCTGCGCGACCCCGGCATCCCGGAAGACGCCGGCGTAGCCATAGAGTACGTGATCCCCTCCTCCGCCAAGCGCGTGGATTTCATCATAAGCGGCAAAGGCCCCGCCGGCACCGCGGCCGTGCTGGTGGAACTAAAACAATGGAGCGACGCCCAGCTGACCGGCAAAGACGCCGTGGTCTCCATCCCCGACAACCACGGCCGCCGCAAAGACGCCGAGCACCCCAGCTACCAGGCCTGGAGCTACGCCGCGCTGCTGGAAGACTTTAACGAATCCGTGCGCGCAAACCACATCGCCCTGAAACCATGCGCCTACCTGCATAATTACGCGCCCGACAACGTCATCACCAACAGCTTTTACGCCGAGCACACCAGCAAAGCGCCCGTCTTCCTTAAACACGACGCCCAAAAGCTGCAGAACTTCATAAAAACCTTCGTCAGCCGCGGCGACGCCGGCGAAACCATCTACATAATAGAGAACGGGCGCATCCGCCCGTCAAAAAGCCTGGCCGACTGCCTGTCCTCTATGCTTAAGGGGAACAGGGAGTTCGTAATGATAGACGACCAGAAGCTGGTGTACGAAACGGCCCTGGACCTGCTGAACAAAAAGCCCAAGCAGGTGCTTATAGTGGAAGGCGGCCCCGGCACGGGCAAAAGCGTGGTGGCGGTAAACCTGCTGGTAGCCGTAACCGCAAAACAGCTTAACGTGCATTACGTAACCAAGAACGCCGCCCCGCGCGACGTCTACGCCGCCAAGCTCAGCGGCCAGCTCGCCAAAACGCGCATTTCCAACATGTTCCGCGGCTCGGGCAAGTACACGGACTGCGCCAAAGACACTTTCGACATGCTGGTGGTGGACGAAGCCCACCGGCTAAACGCTAAGTCCGGCATGATGCAGAACCTGGGCGAGAACCAGGTTAAAGAGCTCATAAATTCCGCTAAGTGCAGCGTGTTCTTCCTGGACGAAGACCAGAAGGTGACCCTGAAAGACATAGGCGACAAGGAAGAAATAGAAAAGTGGGCCCGGCATTTCAAGGCCGAAGTGCACCACATGCAGCTTTCCTCCCAGTTCCGCTGCAACGGTTCCCATGGCTACCTGGCCTGGCTGGATAACACCCTGCAGAAGCGCCCGACCGCCAACACCATGCTGAGCGGCAAGGACTACGACTTCCGGGTGGTGGATTCCGCCACGGAACTTAAGAATTTTATCTTCAAGCGCAACAGCGCCAGCAACAAAGCCCGCCTTGTGGCCGGCTATTGCTGGGACTGGGCCAGCAAATGGGACGCCTCCAAAACCGACATAAATATCCCGGAAGAAAATTTCGCCATGAAGTGGAACCTCGCCGGTGACGGCAATATGTGGATAATAAAGCCCGAGGCCGTAAGCGAGGTGGGGTGCATTCATACCTGCCAGGGCCTTGAGCTGGACTACGTGGGTGTGATAGTGGGCCCCGATCTGATATACAGGGACGGGCGGATAAAGACCGACCACACCAAAAGGGCGCGGTCCGACTCTTCGGTGAAGGGCTTTAAGGGCAAACTTGCCGCCAACGCCGAGGCGGCCAGGCAAGAAATGGACGCCCTGATAAAGAACACCTACAAAACCCTGATGACAAGAGGCACCAAGGGCTGTTATGTGTATTTTACGGATAAAGAAACGGCCGCCTATTTTAAATCCGTGCTGCAGGAAGCGCCCGAAGCGGTTGCTGTGCCGGAAAGTATAACCGCGAAGCTGAAGAAAATTTTTAATATCGAGCCCGACGTGGCTGCCGCCCTGAAGTACGTGGATTACCTGCCCGTGTTCAGCATGGAAGCCGCCTGCGGCAACTTTGGCCGCGGTATGGCCGTTGAGCCGCAAGGCTGGATAAAATGCCCTCCCGGCGTAAAGCCCGACCATAACATGTTCGCCGCAAAAGTTTCCGGCCGCTCCATGGAGCCCAAACTGGAAGACGGCGACTACTGCGTTTTCCGCGCCAACGTGGGCGGCACCCGCAACAACAAGCTGGTGCTGGTGCAGCACAGCTCCATAACCGATCCCGACACCGGCGGCAGCTACACCGTAAAGAAATACACCAGCAAAAAGAAATACGCCCCCGACGGCACCTGGGAGCACGAAGAAATAATCCTGAAGCCGCTGAACCCGGAATACAGCGACATAGTGATTCCTAACGCAGAAGATGAAGAGTTTGTGGTAGTGGCGGAAGTCGTTGGGAAGTACGTTTAACTCTAGTTAATTCTAGAAGATCTCAAGGTGCTTTTTGGATTACAATTAACATTGTGCGTGACCGTAAAAAACAATGCCACTCATACGTCCAAGATTAAATGATTTTCATAAGCTACCGTTTCGCCAGGCGGAAGTGGATTTTGCCATACCTTTCCTTGATGAAGACCTGCCTCTATGCGTAGATCCGTTTCTGTTGTGGCGATCCCCTTCAATGCAGGATAATTCGTTGCATACGGCAGTCGTCAATTCTTTCAATTATTTGGGGCATAGCTTTAGTAAAGGACAAGAGCAATCAGCTTTAACTACACTGGTTGATGCATCAGAGTGTGATGAGGTCGGTTTGGGTAATTCTGCAACAAGGTCTGGAAAAAGATTTGGGCTAAAAACCGCCAAAGAAATACTTTCCTTGTATAGAGACATCCCGCAGATCACAAAGTCAGGTTTTGTCCATTTTGAGGAAATCCAATTATTTGTCGATAATGTCGCAAAGGATAGGATTAGCGATATTACCTGCAATTTTCTCAAATCATTTCTGATCGATTACACTATTAGTCAATGCAACAAGCATAGCATCCCAATGGAAAGAGTTAATAATCTTCGTGTCTACAATTACAAATCTAATAAGTTTGTAAGCGAAAATGTTAGCTTGCCATGTAACCCTATTAGTAAATCTCCAATTTTGCTCGTCCCTAAGCGCTGGTTGCGGTATATTCCTTGGATTAATTATGACGATTATTTTAAAAGCAGCTGCGTAAGTAGTGAAAATATACCACAAAGAGTGGAAGTCTTAAACTTTAACAGAAAAAACTATGGCGCAGTTAAGGGATACATTGAGATTAAAGAAAAAGCACAACGTGAATGTAAAAATGATCCATTATTTGAGCCGATTCCTGTTGTCTCTGCTCAGCGCAAGTATAAAATTATCAGTGCCTTGAAGACGGGGAAGACAGATAAGGCTGATCAAATCTTTGAGGAAACAGCTTCCCAGTTACTTGCCTCGCTCCTTTATCCAGATTTGGACTTCGCAAAAATGCAAAGCAGAACGGATTCAGGCGTACTAATACGTGATTTGATTTTTTACAGTAACATAAGCAATCAATTTTTAAAAGAAATTTATGACAAATACTCTTGTCGACAGATTGTAATAGAAATGAAGAATGTCGCAAAAGTTGATGGAGAACATGTTAACCAATTAAACCGCTACTTGAATGATACTTTTGGCAATTTCGGGATAATATTGACTAGAAATGCTCCAGAAAAGTCTGTGTTCAAAAACACTATCGATCTATGGTCAGGACAAAGAAAGTGCATCCTCATTCTGTGTGATGATGACCTTGAAATGATGTGCCAGTTGTTTGAAAGTCGTCAGCGAATCCCCCTTGATGTCATAAAAAAGAAGTACGTGGAGTTTACGCGACTATGCCCAGGCTAACAGGGAGAATAATATGAAAGAAAAAGATGTAGAAATATTTAAAAAGATACAGGCACAATTACAGAGCGTTTATCAGGAAATTAGTGCTTTATCTAAAAAAACGCCCAATGACGGGGTGAATAAATTTAAACTAAAGTTTATCAATCAGATATTGGTAAACTTGAATTCGTTTTTGGATAAAAAGTATAGCCCATTTTCTGATTTTACGGTGTTTTCGGAAGATGATTTGCCGACAAATGCTGATGTCGTTTTCATTCTTTCTCAGTATTTGAGTTGTATGGAAAAGATGCGGGCAGACAACATAGATCAGGATATGGGTTCCTGGTATTGGTCAATAAATGGAAAAATCACGAACATCCGTACTGCCAGGCCACAAAAATTAGAGAGGAACTAATATGAAAGCTAAACAGGATAAAAATCTCCCATCTTCAAGTGACGTCGACAAATACGAAAGAATTTCTCCTTTACTAGAGGCTCTGCAATGCATCATTACTGCGCTATCCAAAAAGAACCCTAATGATGCATTGAATACGCTAAAAATTAAAATGATAAATCGGGTCTTGAATGAAGTAAAAAGCTTTCTTGAAACAGATCCTAATGTGGGATTTCTTGAGCTCCTTGATGAAGCAACATTGCCCAGCAATAGTGATACTGTTGTAATAATTGGGCAATTTATCGCTATTCTCAGTCAATTTAAAGCTCGCTATCATAGGTTTGACGGTATACGGAGGGTACATAGATGGTCCACCGCAGAAGATCCTATTCGTCAGACAACATAGAAATACCCATTAATGTGATGATTTGTTATGTCGGATAATCTTATGGATAACAGCCTTACAAACTTTATGAGGTATTGTCTGGGTTATATAAAACTAACCAGAGAACGTACCGTACTAGCGCAACAAAAATACTCAGTTATTCTCCCATCTAAGTATTTTGGATTACTTGGACTATTAAGTGCGGAGTCTGATTTAAAACGTGGGGAATTGGTTAACCTGGATACATTTTATAAATATGACCCTAAAGATGTGCCAGAAGACGAGGCGGAAGAATATGAGAAAGAAAAAGGACTCGCAAATAAAATTGAGGATATCTATAACAAATCCAGGAATGACCAATATACAAAGCAGGTCGTTTTAAATTTTGGCTACTTTGAGATTGAAATCCCGATAGTAGAGAATGGGGATGTACTCGCTTCTGAAGAGGAAGAAAACGAAGCAGAGAAAGAGATAAAAACAAAAATTGATCGTTACCCTTTGTTTGCTTTGCCGGTAATGATTGAAAAGAAAATTAGAAAAAGCGGTGTCGGTGAATATTTTATCTACTCTGTCGATCCCGAAGTGCAAGTTAATATCGGGATGTTGGAGCCAATACTTGGTGAGGATTTGTATTTTCAGATTCTGGAAGAGATGGGAAAATATGAAGTTAATGGTCAATTCACTTTGCCAATGGCAGATTTGGGCTTTTTTGCAGATGTCTGGCATCAAATAAAAGCACAATTGCGATTAAAGAATGCGAATTTTGATGAAACTTCGTTTTCGCTTGAAGAGATACGAATTGCCTTAAGTCCAAAAGCTAACTACTTTCTCGCTGAAGATTTGGCGAAACTCACCAAATTAACAGAGGAAGAATTAAGTAATACAGCGCTTACAAGTTGGGTAAAAGATGGCGAGTTAAATGTCGAAAGTGATGTCCCTCACGAGAAAGATCTCTATTTCCCATTTCTCTATGATAAGTATCAGCTTTCCACACTTTCACTGTTAGGGAATAAGGCGTCCATTATACAAGGGCCTCCGGGGACAGGCAAATCGGAGACGATTTCAAATATCCTTTGTCACCTGGCTGCCACTGGCAACAGAGTGCTTTTTGTCAGTCAAAAAGCGCAGGCGCTGAAAGTTGTAAAGGATAAACTAAAAAAGCTTAATGTGAAGTACCTATTTGGCTACCTTCCTAATCCAAGTTCGGCACAGATTGGGGATGAGGATGAGGCCGATGGCATTGCACCTCAGTTAAGTGCGCTTGGGGCACATATTGAGAAATTAAGTTACAACATACATCCTATGATACGTACGGGTGAGCGCTGTAAAGAAGCTGCCCCAGATTTCGGTATTGAGCAGATAGTTGATGAGAAAGATGAAAAACGTAACGCTTTAGAAAAAAGTATTTCTGAGCAACGTCAGTATTACAAATTTCATCAAGAACTTTTAAAACTTGAAGAATACGACCTTGACGTAAGCAGCCTAGAGAATTTCTCTAAATCTTGCACCTTTACTGAATGGCAAGTAATTCTGAGTACGAAAGCCGAGATAGAATCCCTTAACAAAGTTATCTATGAATACCAGCATAATGAAGAAAAAATGCGGTTTGATAGTGTTTTTTCTTCCATAAATCTAAATAAGGAAAGATTAGCGGATGCAATCCGGGAAATTAAGGATGATGTCTCTAAGACTGGCTATGATCGCCATTCGCGTTTCTTCCGTACAATCGTGAATGCTAAGCGGAATTTCCGTATGGGAAAGTTCCGCGGACAGTTACCTCGAGAGATTGTGGATTATGTCGATGGGGTATTGGCGGCAGACCTGTCACGAAGCGAACAAATTAAACCACTTTCAGGATTACATGCATATTGCGCCTATTATGAGAATTTGCAGCAGGTGAGTATCACAGAAGATAAATTGCGGCAAAAGTTTGTGTTTTGCGGTATTTCTGATAAGGAGTTCGAAGAAATAAACAAGAAGATTACTAGCCTTGTGCAGGATGAATTCGAGAAGGTGAAAGGAAATATTTTACGCGTTCATGAATTAAAGCGTGAACTTAACAAACTCGCAGAAGCGGGGAATTTGAATCAAATAGGGGCTACCTTAAAACATGCAGAGCAAGAAAGAGCCAAACGTGTTGCTGGATATATCCAGAACATCGTAAATCAGGGGATTAGTGAAAAATGGAAAACGGGCATAACGATTAAACAAATTGTCCGGAAACTAGCGAGTGCTTTTGGAAAATCAAAAAAAGCATTTAAAACTTTCGATAATCTGCGTAAAGACGTTAATAATTTTAACGCAATTCTTGACCTAATCCCAGTTTGGATCATGGAACTTGATGATGCTAGCCGTATTATACCGTTGGAGGCAGGAATCTTTGACTATGTGATTCTTGATGAAGCCTCTCAATGTAATGTCGCGTATACCTTGCCTGTTATGTATCGAACAAACAGAGTCTTGTTTGTTGGAGATAGTGAGCAAATGCGAGACAGTACGATCATGTTTAAGTCTAATCGTGTTTTCGATGAGCTAGCTCGCCGATACCAAATACCAGAAGAAAGACAAATTAAGGCAACGGGTTCAACAGTTCAGTCAGTGCTCGATATAGCTTACAAAAGGGGTTTCATGGACAGACCCCTTCGGTATCATTATCGGTCACCGGCTGAGTTGATCGGTTTTAGTAATAAGTATTTCTATATCCCGAAAGGAAAAGAGTTGATCCCGATTAATAGCAATTATCTTACGTATAAAGACACAAATAGAGTTTTGGTCGTTCACGAAATCAAGTCAGATTGGGGTGAGGAGATCTCGGACAAAATAAACGTAGCTGAGGCAAAAGAAATACTAAATCTGTTTAAAGAATTACGTGCCGATATTCGATATCAGGGGAAGTCTATTGGAATCTTGGCTTTCTTTAATGCACAGGCGGCATTTATTCGAGATTTGTTCGAGAAAGAAGGATTTAAGGAAGAGGAGCATAATTACAAAGTAAGCATTATTGAAGGTATTCAAGGCGATGAAAAAGACATTGTAATCTACTCTTTTGTAATCAGAACGCAAGACCAGAAAAATAAATATGTGCCGTTAACAGGTGAGGGCGGGGATATTCGTGCTGACATAAACAAAGGCAGAGTTAATGTCGCCTTTTCACGTGCTAGATTGCAGATCCATTGTTTTGTTAGTTTGCCGCTAGACGAAGTCCCAGAAAAGATATGGCTTAAAAAATATCTTGAATATGCACAAAAGAATGGAGAGGTCGCATTTAATTCGACAGTTCTTAAACCTTTTGATTCTAATTTTGAGAAGGAATTCTATTCGTTGTTGTGTGCGAGTTTAAGACAGGGGATCTAAATACAAAATCAGGTTGAAAGTTGCGGCTTTAAGATTGATTTTGTTGTAAGCAATACGGTTACCGGCAAGCGTATTGCGATTGAATGTGATGGCCCCTCTCATTTTAAAGATGAAGTTGATGAGGCTTATGGCATACATATCGAAAGCGATGAGGAACGTCAGCGTGTCCTAGAAGCTGCAGGCTGGAGATTTTATCGCCTGAAATATTCCGATTGGATAGACGAGCGGTTCGACCGTGATTCTGCCTCACAGGCTGTAATTGATTTGTTGAGGTAATGTCGTAAAGATCTTTGACATATAGGACATGTTGTGGCTAAAAATAATAAAAGAATTCCAATTCCCCAGGAGATACAAGACGCCGTAATATTCGAAGCTGATATTACATGTTGTATGTGCCGGAAGCCAGGTCTAGCATTCCATATACATCATATTGATGGCGATCCGGCGAATAATCTGCCAATAAATCTTGTCGCATTATGTTTGGAAGATCATGCGAGAGTTTCATCTAAATCCCCAATTGGCAAAGGGATAACCCCCGGAGTGGTGGCAAAGTACAAGAGTGATTGGTGCGCTACTGTACGTGCTAGAAAAGAAGCCGCGCTAGTTCGACCAGTTCCAGTTGAGGGTTCAATCGATGCATATATGGAAGCTCTTGCTTGTCACGAGATTCGAAAATTGGTCTTACACATAGATATGAAGGATTGGGGTGTGGTCGAAAAATGTCTTGATGAAATTGCGCCATATTCTGCCTCCTGGGCATATGGGGATTCAGTGCGCTATGAGGTGTTGGATTTCCTTTATTCTCTTTCATGTGCGACAAGACATGATATGCCGATTTCGGTTGCAACACGGGTCGAGCATATGGCCATTACCGCTTTGCCGATTAGTAGTCTCGTCGCTCCAGCACAAAAGCCGCCATCCGATTCACAAACTCCTTTGTTTCGAACGGGCTTAACAATTGGGTTCTCTATGGCCCATGACGGAGTTAAATACTTGAAAAGTTTTGATGTCACACTGACAGGGCTCCAGGTACTACGGCAAGTTTTAAGGTATGCGCATCTTAATAGGTTAAAAGATATTAAAAAGGAATGCCTTGGATATTTTGAGCATTTCTTGGAAGTTGCAGGATATGCGAAAGATGAAAAAGCAGTAAAGTGGGCAATTTTTGAAAGAGATGATGCTTTGGCGTTGGATGGGGATCCACTTCCCCAAATGCCAAAGTAGATGAGACAAGTATCTCCGGTAAATTGGAGCATACGTAAGTCTCGGTATTGAGAAAAACGATGTTTAATATCTGGAAACTATTTTCTCGGGAAAGGCAGGATAATAATCGCATTCCTGCTGAATATCAGTTTGCGCATGAATTAAGTTATTTTTTGCATGATATCCTGGTGCAGATAATTAAATCAGGGGAGGGCGCTGCTATCTTTGCGAATAGTCGGCATAAAATTACTAATCCTGAGGACATAAAAGCCATTCAAGCATTGTCTGGAGAGAAACTCTGGGAATGGCTCGAAAAAAATAATTATCAATATGTCATTGACGATTTAATTCTTAAACAGGCAACTGTAGCGCTTCTTTCTGATTTCTGCCATTTTATTTGCGAGGCACTGAACTGTTCTAGAAAACAGAAGCTTACTGTGACGTATGCGTTGTTGCGAAAACCATTTAAAGATAATTTGTTCTATATTGAATGGTTGCTTGTAGATCGGCCGGAGTTCCTGAAGTCATTTAAAAATGGCTTAACAGAACCCACACCTGAATTAAGACGTTGTATTGGCGAGCGTGCTGTCGAGTTATTACCCGTTCCTGGGCTTTTCGATCCAGCCTTGATATATGATTTGAGATATAAAAAATCTGCTGAAATCGGATTTGAAGGAAATTGGAATCAGGCTAATCATCTAATAACAACTTGTCGGAGTTTCAAGACAGAAACGCAAAACTTTAATTTTATCTTTAGTGGCGAAGATGCGCATGTCACCCAATGGAGATTCCTTTATACAAGATTGCCATATCTTTTGAATTATGCAGTAGAAGTAGTGGAATTGCTTCTAGAAAATATTGAAAGAACTGACCCGGCATATGTTAAGACTATGCGATTGCGCCGAATGGCTGGACTTACAATTTGGGCGCAGGGGTTGAATCCAATCCATTGTGGATGGGATCTTGATGTATTTCGGAAAAGAATGAGCGAATGTTTAACGGTACAGTGTCCCAAATGTGCTCAAATCTGTGCACTGGAGTTGAGCCATATGGGCGAACTATATGAGATGGGAAATGTAAGATGTGCATCGTGTGGCAAGGTGTCTGTGTTGCCGCTTCATTCTAAGTAAAAGGCTGGTAGCTTGGGCGGTTCATGATTTCTAGCCTCAGCTGTGGATTTAAGGTGAGATTTCCTATGATTAAAAAGATACGTATAAAAAATTACAAAATATTCCAGGACTTTAAGATGGATTTAAATGAAGGCCTAAATATTATCGTTGGAGATAATGAGGCTGGTAAATCAACTATCCTCGAAGCGATTAACTTGGCATTAACGAAGCGCTTAAATGGACGGCCAGTCGAATATGAAATTACTCCGTATATGTTCAATACAACATGCGTTAAGCAATATCTTGCGCTCCTAAAGAGTGGCAAGAATCCCCCTCTTCCGGAGTTAATTATTGAACTGTATTTACAGGAAACCGCTGATATTGCGTCTTATACTGGGTCAATGAATGTTCAGCGTGAGAATTGCTGCGGGATAAAAATAGAGATTGTTTTTGATGAGGACAATAGACCGGAATATTGTGAGCTGGTTAAAGACCCATCAAAAATACAGGCAATTCCCGTGGAGTTCTATAAGGTGCAATGGTACACATTCGCGCACGGTGAAGTAAATTATCGCCGTCTTCCTGTTCGAGTGTCTTACATAGATGCGACAACAATACGGTTACAGAGTGGTGCAGATTATTACCTTCAAGATATAATTCGAACAGAGTTGGATTCGAAAGAGCGAGCTGGTTTAAATATAGCTTATCGGCATCTTAAAGAAGAATTCTCTAAGCAAGGGGCAATCGGTGAGATTAATGCTCAATTAAAAAATAAGAAAGGGGCAATAACAAATAAAAAATTAGCCATTTCAATTGACATCTCGCAGAGATCTAATTGGGAAACCACGCTAACGCCTCATTTAGATGATTTGCCATTTCAATTGATTGGGAAAGGAGAACAAAATGCTCTCAAAATCATGCTTGCCTTGGACCGCAAGGCTGATGAAGCGAACGTGATCCTTATTGAGGAACCAGAGAATCATCTATCGTTTTCATCAATGAATACTTTGGTTTCCAAGATTAAAGAAAAGTGCGGCAAAAAACAGATACTAATCACTACACATAGTGCATACGTTTTAAATAAACTAGGCCTGGAAAATCTGGTCTTGTTGCATAACGAGAAAACGACAACATTAAAAAATCTCTCTCCTGATACCCAGGATTATTTCAAAAAGCTTTCAGGCTATGACACATTACGCGTAGTTCTCGCGAAAAAGTCAATCTTGGTGGAGGGGCCATCTGATGAACTAGTGGTTCAGAAGGCGTATGTGGTTAAAAAAGGAAAGTTGCCGATTGAAGATGGTGTGGATGTTGTAAATGTTAGAGGATTGTCTTTTTCTAGATTCCTTGATATTTCAAAAGAGTTGGGGACAGCGACGGTGGTTGTTACTGATAATGATGGGGATTATGAAAACAAAGTGGATGCCAAATATGTGGATTATGAAAAATATAAGAATATACTGATTTGTCGGTCAGACAATAATTCTTTAAAGACACTTGAGCCTCAATTAGCCTCGGTGAACACATTAGAGAAAATGAATGGCGTCCTTGGAAAACAATTTACGGACAAAACAAGTCTGGTTGAGTATATGACTGCAAATAAAACCGAAGCCGGGTTGAAAATGTTTGAGACAAGAGAGTCAATTAACTTCCCGCAGTATATACATGATGCCATCGCCTAAAAACAGGGTTATAGTTGCTTGTGCCGGTTCAGGCAAGACAACTATTTTAATTGATGAAGCCAAGAAATTGGCTGGCAAAAGAGTATTGATTACAACATATACGAATGAAAATCTTGAGCAAATCAGAGACTTCTTTATTGGACAAAATGGTTGGGTCCCTGAGCATGTTACAATACAATCCTGGTTTACATTCTTGTTGCATGACGGGGTGCGGCCCTATCAAAATCAAATGGTCCTAAAGCCACGGGTTAACTCAATATGCTTCCCACAAACGAAGAAGTCTCGCTGGCAAAAGAAATCAGATTATATAACGGCATCGAATGATATTTACCGGGACAAAACCTCAGAATTCGTATGGGAGTGCAACAGAAAGACTTCCGGGGCTGTTTTGGCACGCTTGGGGAAAATGTATGACTATATCTTTGTTGATGAAATGCAGGATCTGGCTGGGTACGATTGGGAGTTGCTGAATAGTTTGTTTGATTCGGGAATCGGAATTATTGCAGTTGGTGATCCGCGCCAATCTACCTACCTAACAAATAACGCGTCTAAAAATAAACAATATCGAGGAAAAGAGCGGACATATGTGGAATGGCTAAGAAGCAAGGAGATTGCTCCAAAAGTTTTTATTACTGAATTAGTTTATTGTCATCGGTGCAATCAAAATATTTGCGATTTCGCTGATGCATTATTTCCAGGGATGCCTAAAAGCATTTCTCGGAATTTAGAGTCTACTAAACATGATGGGATATTCCAAATTAAAAGAGATTCTGTAGTGGATTATTACAATACATATAAACCTGTGATTCTTCGATGGAATAAAAATGAGAACACATTCGGCCTTCCCGCAATGAATATAGGGGTGTCAAAGGGGCGGACTTACGATAGGGTGCTGGTTTTCCCTACAAAACCAATGTGTGATTATTTGAAAACAGGTGACATTACGAAAGCTGGAGATAAGCATAAATTGTATGTGGCGATTACGCGTGCACGGCACAGCATTGCTTTTGCAGTAGATTAACCATTGGTGCATCCGAAAGATTTGCTGATCTATCGAAAATAAGGACTTTATGTCTGATAATAATAAAGAACTTGATATAGCACTATCTTCGTGGTATTTAAGTCCTACCCGCGCGGCGAATATCCTCGGCGCCTCCTTGGTCAGTTCACTGGGACGTAACCAACCAGTAGGGCTTCAGCGTGCGGCATATTTCTACCAATTATCAGAAGAAATTGGGCGTTGGCTTAAGGCGCATAGAATTCCTTCTTTGGGTGAGCTTCTTCAGAAGAGTAATTTAAAAGAGGGAGAATATTTTACATATTATGCTGCATTCTACTACCGCCGTCAAAAATTAGATTTGGCGCCAGGGAGATTTATGCATTGTGATCTGAAGGAATTAGGGCTGCCATGTAAAATGGAGGTTTCTTTTAGCGATGAGAATATGACATGTATTACTGCTAGGACTCAACTCTCTGGGCGTCAAAGGCATCTACTTTTCGGACAGATAACAAAAATATCTGATGACAAAATAGTAGCGGTTCCGGTTATGATTGCAACCCCAGCGCCTGATATGCTTGATGCGTCATATTTGGGGCAAAGATGGGGTACAAGATTAGAGGTGTTTATCGATGCGATTGATTCATTTTCTTTAGTCCGGGAAATCCCGCCGCCGCAAGATTCGGATTTATGTGTTCTGAAAACTATTCCCGAAAGCCAGATAAAAAAGGCAATTGCTGAAATTCTTAATGAGCAGAGTGTCCCAAAAGATTGGGCAGGAGAACGGTCGGATCTGTTCACAACGCAGGTAGTTGTTGACGGGCAACGGATTTCGACTGCGATTGCTTTTAAAGGGCCATCAAAGTTTAAGCCAATGACATTGGCTGAACTCGGCAAAAATGGAGATCAAATAGATAGATTATTTACTGAACCAGTGGACTTAGTGATGCTTCAACACTGTCACAGCATAACTACGCCCGTGAGGGGAATGATGCGGGCTTATGCAACACGTATCTATAATTTAAAATTATTCTGTATCTTAGATGGAAAAGAAACTTTAAGACTTCTAAAAGCATATAAAAAGTGTGGGCTACAATAAGGGATGGAGATACGGCTTGCGAAGTTCTCCGTTAATGACTGCGACAGGTGGGTCCCGAGAGTATGTAGGATAGGAGGTTCTTTATTAATTGATTGTTTATCAGAGAGCCGCTCTTGATTGTTTCCATTGGTCAAATAATCAAGAGCGGCCCCTATGGCTTCTTGTTGGATAGGGGGTGGACGGCGATTTTCTGTGGCTATTGATGCTTTTAAAAAGGCGACAGTGATAGCTGACCGTTTAATTGCAGTTTCATGAGTTTCGGTAAAATATTAATAATATCTGGGAGGCGTATGAGTAAATCAAGTAATAAAAAAATTGAAGAATTACTAAAGTTATCCCGGGAGAAAGAGGCATTAAAAGCTAAAGAAATTCACTTGATTACAGAGCTTGATGAGCAGAAAAAGATGGTGGCAGTGATGTTTGTCGATATGGTTGGGTCAACAGAATACAAGATAAAACATACACCTGACCAATGGCTTTTAAGACTTGCAAACTTTATGGGGTTGGTTACCACACACATCGAAGATCAAGGCGGGACAATTGCCAAATATATCGGGGACGAAGTGATGGCGTATTTCGAAGGCGAGACTTCGGCAGATATAGCACGCAATGCCGCAGTGCTCCTTATTCGTTCAATGGAAAAACTTAGTGACGCCGATACTGACTGGCCTAAGGCGAAAATTGCGATTGATTACGGTAATGTGCATTTTCTTGAATATGTTGGGCATAAGATTCCAGATCCACAAGGAACAACAGTAGATCGTTGTGCCAGAATCGCCGCACAAACTCCAGGTGGGGGACTACTTGTGTCCAAGTATTTCCGTGATGCTGTAACATCAAAAGCCGAGTGGAAACTGGTTGCTGATGCGGTCCCCCTAAAAGGCATTGGAAAAGAAGGGCTTTATCAACTTGAAGATGTTGGGCCAAAATATATTTATATCCCAGTTGTAGAGTTGCCGGAGGATGATTACATCGCATTAACGGCAGAACTTGAAGCGAAAAAAAAGATACTTGGTGACTATGAAGACCAGAATGCTGAGCTTCGTGAGACAATTACTAAAGGTGGGAACAAATTGCCCCCGAAGCCAGGCGAGGCTTCGGTGGTGAAATTTGAGGACAATCCGGATGTCACTCATATAAAAGATATATTCAGAAAAGTTCCAACAAATGGAGGGCAAAAGATCTTAATAGCCTTGCTAAAAAAAGATGGGGTTGTATATCAAGAACTGGTAGACGTTACTGGTGCTGAACGAGCAGATTTCACGGCTATTGAAAGCGAAGACTATGTTTTTATCGACGACGATGAGCGGTATTGGATTAATGACGATGATGCGGAGATGAGTGAGTTAAGGGGGCTAATTGAATCTGTTAAGGAGCATTATTCTAGTAAGCCATGGAGTAAATTATCGTTTTGGACTAAAGAATTAAGACACTGATAAAAGCATTCTTGATTTGGTTTTTGGGGAACAGTGCCTGTTGTGCGGTTTGACTTAGCGGGGGTACTACAAGATTGTCAGGAAATATATATAGAGAAACATGCTCAAGAAGACACCGAGTAGCAAAGTTTGAAGTGGGATGACGGGGGATACCACGGCGTAACCTTGTCGACGCATATTTGTGAACACGTACGGAGGAATGCCAATGGATATCCCAGGAATTGTTGGAACATACAAAGTCGTATATTCTTCGACTTGCAATATCTGTGATGAAAGAATTAGAAAAGAACTGGATAAAGAAGAGGTCCGGATCGACCACGTAGCCGATCTGAGTTTTAATATTCAATCCGAATATGGTCCAACAGGTAAATGGAACGGTTCTTTTCGGTGGGATAAAACTAGCACGTCCGCTCTCGGAGATTACAAGTATGAATGCGATAAGGAAAACAACCCGATAAGCCGTACTGGGAAACACGAGTATTTAATCACCGCAGACTACTATATTTTACTCCGAGGGAAGGATAACAATAGGAATTCAAACTATTTCTTGTTACTTCTTAAGCATAAGTAGGGGCCAAGGCACAGCGCGTGCATATGAGACGCAGCTACCTAATTAATTATGGGCATCATAATTCCAGACTCGGCTTTGGGGGACAGGGCTTACGGCATCAATGCCGGGGAGAAGTATCTCCTTAACAAGCTTAAGACCGCGCTGCCGGACGACTGCCTTATCTGGCACAACATAGACCTGCCGCGTTTCGGCGTTATCGCCTGAAAACTTCTGATGAAGTTTTCCGCCCGCATAGCGGGCGCCCTTCGGGAGGCATACACCCCGTCGGGCCTGGCGCGCATAGCGCTGGGCCCTCCGCCCGCTTCGCGGGTAATTCCGCAAGCGGAATTAGGGTTAATCTTCGAGGTTAAGGACTGGGAGAAAGAGACCATCTCCCGGATAGGCAAGGATTTCTGGGAAATAAACGCGGACGGCCGCAGCAAACAGGTCAGGTCCCCGCTGGAACAGGTAAGGAACTACTATTGGGAACTGGCTAAGCTATTCCAGACCAAGAACGTTCTGCTGCGGGAGGACGGCCCCTATAAAGGGGGGTTCAAGCTGCCCATCACCTATGCGGCGGCCTTCACCAGGATGCGCCGAAAGGAGCTTCCCCCGGAAGCGGAGCGGCAGCTGGACCCGCATAAATTCCTGTTCCGGGACGACCTTAAGCCGCTTGGCGGCACGGTCACCGGCCCCAGGCGCATCGCCTGAAAACTTCTGATGAAGTTTTCCGCCCGCATAGCGGGCGCCCTTCGGGAGGCATACACCCCGTCGGGCCTGGCGCGCATAGCGCTGGGCCCTCCGCCCGCTGCGCGGGGAATTCCGCCAAGGCGGAATTCGGGATAATCCTGGACCTGACGCAGGAACAGATGGCCAAGAAAGCCGATTCCGGGCACACCATAGTGCGCGGCATAGCCGGCAGCGGCAAGTCGCTGGTGCTGTGCGCCAAGGCCAAGATCATAGCCGAGGCCCACCCGGACTGGAAGACCCTAGTGATGTGCTTCAACAACAGCCTTAAAAGCCAACTGGATTTCTACCTCACCCACTTAAACGACATTTTCATCACCAAGCCGGCCAAGCCCAACTGGGAGATAGCGGCCTTTTATGGCTTCTTGTTCAGGCTGGCCAAAGAATTAGGATACAAGCTGCCCACGGACCTGTTCACCACGAGTGCGAGGGGGATAACGACGAAAAGGCCAGCGCCCTGGCGGGCGAGCATTTACAGATAATGGCGGCTATGCCTGGCGCGCCAAGGTATGACGCCGTGCTTATAGACGAAAGCCAGGACTTCCATCATTCCTGGCTTAAGGGCCTGCTGGCTTTGCTGAAGCCGGAGACCAATTTCATCATACTTGCTGAAGACCCGAACCAGAAGATATATAAGCGCAACTTCACCTATAAAGACGCCGGTATCAACGCCGTTGGGCGCGTACGGAAGCTCCCAGTGGCGTACCGCAGCACCAAAGAGATAATCCTCCCGGCCACGTTGCTGGTGCAGAACTCGAATCCTGATGAATTTTTCAAGCAGTATGTGGGCGAGGACAACTTCGCCACGTTGTTCAAAGAGGCGGGGGGAAATCCGCCTGTGGTGGTGGTTGTTCCAGGTGATATGGCTGGCCGTTATCTTGTGGATAATATCTGTAATGACATAAAATCCGGGTTGGCATATTCGGATATCGCCATTCTTTGCCCGCACAAGTATCAGACCAAGAACTTTTCCGAATACCTGGCACGTTACAAGATCCCGGCATACTGGCTTGTAAAAGATTCTGAATCAAAGAAGAATTATGACGCAGGTAAAGACTGTGTGCTTATAAGCACCGTCCATTCCGCTAAGGGCCTGGAGTTCGAAAAGGTTTATTTCATGAACCTTGAAGTTTTCCCTTTAGAACATTTAAACGAGCGCGAGAACGCCAGCATGGTGTACGTGGCCATGACCCGCGCCAAAAAACAGCTCACAATTGTAAGCGGCAGCCGGACGGAAACTTTCTCCCGCATAAGCGAAACGGTCGCCAAATACTGCGCGGACGACCCGGGCTGAACGCCTGGGGACAGATCCCCTATAAAGCGCTATAATTTATCAATGGGAGGGGATCTCTGATCCATGCTGGTTTTTATTGACGAATCCGGAGATACCGGCCGCAAGATAGAGGCCGGCTCCAGTCGTTATTTTATAGTATCTATCGCGCTTTTTGAAAACAACGAAGAGGCCAATAACTGCGATCAAAGAATAGGCTTGCTCAGGAAAGAACTGGAATTGCCCGAAAGGTTCGAATTCCATTTTGCGGAAAATTCACATAGGATCAGGCTTGCGTTCTTAAATGCCATACAGCCGTATAAGTTTCTTTACTTCGCGGTGGTGATAGACAAATCCCCTCAAAAACTTTGGGGCCCCGGATTTCAGACCAAAGAATCATTTTACAAATACGCCTGTCAGATGGTGTTCCGGAACGCTTTCCCTTATCTAAAAAATGCGATAGTTGTGCTGGACCAATCAGGCTCGCCTGATTTCAGGAATAGATTGTCTAAATACTTAAAGAACCAACTGAACACGGGCACTGATAAAGCTATAAGCAAAATTAAACAGCAAAGATCGTCGTCAAACAATCTTCTTCAGGTGGCGGACTTTGTTTCTGGAATTATTAACCGCAAAACACAGGAAAAGAAAGACTGGCCTGAGTATTACCGGTTCATAAATGACAAGGAAATATGGGTGCAGGTCTGGCCAAAATAGAGATGCCGTCTCTTACCCTTGCGGGACGCCCCGATGAACGGGACTATTTGAGACGGCATCACTTCCAAGAATATTCTACCAGATGCCCTGGAATTCCGCAATAGTTAAGTAGTTGCAGCGCACACATCGGCAGGTTTAGATTAAAAAAGGGCGAACTAGTGACAAGGGGGACGCGGTTTCCTGATTTCATATGGCCATCGTAATTCCAGATTCGGCTTTGGGGGACAGGGCTTACGGCATTAATGCCGGGGAGAAGTATCTCCTTAACAAGCTCAAGACCGCGCTGCCGGACGACTGCCTTATCTGGCACAACATAGACCTGCCGAATCATTATCAGCCGGACATTGTGGCCTACCTGTCGCGTTTTGGCGTTATTGCCTCCCAGTTGGCTCAGGTGATGAATTACTATTTCGAACTGGCCCGACTGTTTCAGGCCAAGAACGTCCTTCTCGAGGAGAGGGGCTATAAGGGTTCGTTCAAGCTGCCTATCGCGTTCGTGGCCGCGTTCACAAGGCTGTGGCGCGCAAACTATCCGGCGGAGGCTTTGGAGCGCTTGGAGTGCCTTCAAAACACATTATGAAACGTTATAAATATATCTTGTATTTGTGCATTGGCGTGGCGACCCTGCTCGCGTGCGTACACTTCTTGCCGCGGAGAGATGTAAGGATAGGCGGAATCGGTTTGGGGTACTGTTCATTCTCTCGGGGCGGGTATTCTGAAGCAGAGAAAATACTGATCCCTGCTTTAAATTCGATGAGCGGCTATAAAAGAATGTTGGGTGTAGATAATTTTAATTTTCTTTATACACAGAACGATGTCCCGGTGCTTGTAACCGCGCTTTCGGATCCTTGCTATTTAGTAAGGGAGTCGGCGATTACAAAGATAGCCGATAAGCCATTGATGGATATCCTTTTGAAGGTCTATAAGGAAGATAAAACAGAGAGAGTGTTCATACTGAGCGCGGTAGCGGCATCTCCTGGCATCAAATATATTCGCAATAATGCGGAATTTAGCAATGAAGTCTTGAAAGCCGCACAGGGGAATGAACCAGACCTGCGGAAATTGGGGCTCATGCTCATTCCCAGGCTAGAGATAGCACAGGGACAATCTTTATTGTTGGATGCTATGACGGATCCTTCGACAGAGATACGACAAACAGTTGCGGATGATGTCTTTTCCCTCGCGCGATATGGTGATGAAAATGTCGTTAAACGGTTGCGGCGCATATTTGGCGAATCGTCCGATCCGATGATCAAAAGTAATATAAGGAAAGCATTCGATGATATCGTTGCCGGGAGGTTCCCGTTAATTGCACTCGAGAATGACCCTGCCCCTATTGCTGCTGTGGCCGTAAACACACAGAAGGTGCCTTTGCAGGATTTGTCCTATCCTGTGGAAGGTTCCTCGACTACAGTTCTCTTCAATCTCCCGGTCGGTTCAAAGACAAAGGGGTATATCGAGTTCCATTATACCCGGGAGTTGAGTTCGGTAACTCCGGAGCTTATGAGTAAATTGGAAGACGAGTTAATGCCCTACACTCAAAAAGGCGACCGCTATTTGATCGGGATCGGTGGGGAACGTTGGATAACCGGAACATTGACTGGGTTTCGCGCTGTTTCCCCTGCTTGCGGAGGGGTTGTTGTCGGGGTGCTTTCCATAGATTCTCCCGAAAACCAGAAATTGCTTGCCGAAATAAGTTCACGGGAGCTTTTTGTGAAAAAGGATACGGAAGGCATTGGCGAAAACGTATTAACAAAGTCAGAAATAGGAATGTTTATAAAAACTCCAGTTTCGGGAGCTGAAACGAAGGCAGTAAAAGCGTTCCTCAAGGAGTATATCGGTAACGCGTACGGAGATTGGCGGACAAAAAGATACGAAGAGGGGATGTCCCATAATGACTTTAATGAATTACAGAAACTTGCCAATTATGACGTGAAAGTAAAATATGATCTTCTCCCCGTTAATCTCGGTAAGGGTAGCACTGGATTTATTGTCAGCGTAGGTTGGGGAAATGGGAATGACTGCTATGCGTCCATGTTCGGATATTTGGAAAAAAATGATGATGGATTTAGATTAATCAAGATTAGAGATGAAAGGATATCTCCTGATGAGACCGGTGAGGGTGAACGAGCACCGTTTGGGGACTATTCTGTAATAGGTACTGTTTCCAACGTGCTCGATTATAATCAAGATGGCTATGGCGACCTGATCATTTCCACCTCCGGCTATGAGTCATATGGTTATACTTTATTGGAGTTCGATGGTATTATCTTTAAGAAAACGAATATCAGTTGTGGTTATGGTTGTTGAATGAAAAAGGGAAAAAAAGAGGCAAGCCTTAAATCTTGATATTTTGAGGCGGCCATTTTAACGGAGAAGCTGGGGGACGACGTAGGGGAACTTAACTTTAGTTTTATTAAATAATGGCCATCATAATTCCAGACTCCGCTTTAGGCGACCGGGCTTACGGCGTTAATGCCGGGGAGAAGTATCTCCTTAACAAGCTCAAGACCGCGCTGCCGGACGACTGCCTTATCTGGCACAACATAGACCTGCCGAATCACAATAGGCAAAAGGCCTGACTCAATACCAACTGCGATAATTTGGGAAAATGAAAATATGTTTAGGTAAGTCTCCACTAACAATATGACGCGCCAATCAGAATATAAAGATGCATTTAATCAATTTGGAGTGAAAATATATAAAAGTACAGTCCCCATTGCGCTAAAAGAAGTTGCCGAAAATCCAAAGGAATACCGTCATTTTATCTTGGATACAGTTTTTGAGCCCACGAAAGTGAATTTGAGGACCCCCTTAAAACTTAATCCACAAGATCGATTGCAGGTTGATATATTTTTTGCCTACAAAGAAATACTGCAATCATTTCGAGCACTTAAAGACAGTGAATTCTACTTGGGGTGCTATAAAAAATATCCAGGTTTTAAACGACATGGGATACCACATTCTCAATATGTAAGTTATCATGTTGAGAAATGGTTGTCAGAGTGTTATGTGTTGCATGAGCGTCTGGTGCGGGCTTTTAAGCGGTTGCAACGGCAGCTAAAATATAATTCGTCCCTTGTTTCACTCTTGGATAAAAATATCTTCACATTCAAGACGTCCCTCAAATCTATAATCGAAATTAGAGGTAAACATACACATGAAGTCAGATTCTCAGACCCAGAGATAGAGCGCATGGAAAGCATTGAATTAATGAGTAAAAAAATACGTAAAAAGATATGGAAAGCATATGTCCAAGATCTTCTCTACGAAGACGCATCACACGCCTGGCAAAGTAGGATTCGCAAAAACAATAAGGCAATCAATAGTGTCTTGGATTCTATATTCCATGACATTGCTAAAATAATCTTTCAACCGGATGGAAAGTTGATTGGAGAAGGCAAAAGGCAGCAAGAGCCTTTGGTAAGATAGAAAAGTGGCTTGTGTACAGTAGGTAAGTCTCTTAAGATTAGCCCCTGAAAAGGCCGCAGGAGACTTTCCCCGACTACTTATGCTGGAAAAAGATATTGAAAACCTGATTGCTAGATATCCTAAGGAATTCTTTCCGAAGGAAGAATTTCTATTGCTCGGGCAGCAACATACTATTGAAGGGCGCCGCATCGACATTCTGTTCCAGGATAAGTTTGGCAGAAAGATCATTGTTGAGGTGAAGCGCGGGATCCTTACCCGCGAGGCTTCAGGGCAGGTAATGGAATATTATGGGCTTATGAAAAGCCAAAGCCCAGAGGCTATTTGCGAGCTGATCTTATGTGCAAATGTTATCCCAAGCGAACGAAAGCTTTTTCTTGAGAATGCAGGCATAGAGTGCAAAGAGGTTAGCGTTGGCTTTATAACAGACCTGGCAAAACGGGTCGGGTATACGTTTATCGATTCCGGGATAACAAGTCCATATGTGCTGCCGGCTGCTCTTGGGGATTCTGATACTTCTGTCTGGCTGTTCCAGGCGAATCCGGATAAATATGACATCCTCAACGCGCTTTCAGACGAGAAAATAGGGAATTCTATCCATTGGCTGGTTAATCAGCATAAAGGAAAGATCCGGCAGGGGCATATAGGCTTGCTTTGGATGTCAGGCAAAGATTCAGGCATTTATGCGGTCACACAGATAACATCAGACCCGCAACTGATGGAGGAATCCCCTGAAGAGAAGAAGTACTGGCTGGGGGATGAAAAAGGCGCAGGGCAACGCTTGCGGGTTAGTATGTGTGTCGCGAAGCGTTTAACTAATGCTCCTTTGTTTAGAAAAGCCATTAAAGATATAAAGGGATTAGAGGGCCTCTCTATTCTAAAGAACCCGCAAGGCACTAACTTCCCGGTCAGCAATGATGAGTGGGGAATAATCTCAGGACTAATTAATAATACTCGGGCGTAACGGGCCTATTGCGGTGCAATGGCATTAAGTGAGGATGGCTATGGAAAACATCAAATTGAGCAGCATTATGCAGATACCCAAAGGCAACTTAGATCATTACAAGTTGCACCTTGCTTCTTCAAACGGGGAAGAACATCCATTGGACCTTTGCTTGCGTGATGGATGGGCTAACTTCAGTTGGAACCGCTGGAATAATACTAAAGACGACTTTAATAGGAAGTATATTTTCGTTTTGATTAAGCACTACAAAAAGGAAGATAAATGGTTTTTTGGCGGCGTCTTTAAGGTATTAAAACGCGGAAGGCTTGGGAATGATGGATATAAGATTCAGTTAGAGGATTTTCATAAAGACCTTATAGGAAGGCTATTGGTTGGGTTTAAACGGCGCTCTGGCATGTTGGCCAGATCTTTTAAGCTTGAAACCTTTTTTGATCAGTTTACAGTCTCGGAAATACTTAAAGAAACATATACTGGAGAAGAATTTCCTGGTTACGAGAATATCGATATCGGGTTTAAAGCGTTAGAACATATCTACGCAGTCGAGAAGAACGATTGGAAGGCAGCTTTGGAGAATGTTAAAGGAGTCTACCTAATATCTGACGCAAGCAATGGAAAGAAATATGTCGGATCTGCCTATGGGCCGGAGGGAATCTGGTCGCGTTGGAATTGCTATGTTAAGACCAAGGGGCACGGCGGCAACGACGATTTGGTTCGCCTGATCAAGCAAAAAGGCTCTGGCTATGCTCAAAACAATTTTAAGATTACACTTCTGGAATACCGCCCGGCGAAAACTGACGATGCTGTAATAATTGAAAGAGAGAGGTTCTGGAAAAAGGTAATGCTTTCCCGAGAACACGGATACAACAAGAATTAGTGAACGTAAATTACTCCATTTATGAATAAAACCAAAAGCCCAATAAAAAATCTTCCGGTGCATGTGCCGGGGCAATCAATTAGCGCGCGCATCGACTCTGTGTTCGATGAGTATGTCACTGAGCCATTTATGGTGGCCGGGATACTTGTTGTGCTGGCATTCATGGAATGGTGGCGCACATACTTCCATCTTAGGCCGATGCCGAAGCTCTATACACTCATGGCTCTGGCCGGTATCTGGTGGGCGTATCGCAAGATTCGCAAAGCCAAGCGTGAAGTCGACAACCTGAAACTTGGCTTAACCGGCGAGAGGGCTGTTGGGCAATACCTTGAAGAGGCGCTTGTGCCGCTTAAGCACCATGTATTCCACGATATCCCCGGCGAGACCTTTAATATAGACCACCTGGTTGTGGGCCCTAACGGTGTGTTTTCTGTTGAGACTAAAACGCGGAGCAAGCCGGCTGCCGGCCCCTGTCTCGTGCAATATGACGGGGAATCCGTTAAGGTTAATGGCATGGCGCCTAATCGGGATCCGATCATTCAAGCCAAGGCTGCCGCAAGATGGGTTCATGAACTGCTAGAGTCATCCACCGGCAAGAAGTTCGCGGTTCAACCCATTGTGCTGTTCCCCGGCTGGTATGTGGAGTCGGATCACGAGCAGCATGCCGTCTGGGTCCTCAACGAGAAAGGCGCCCCGGTCTTTATCCAGCGCACAAAGGAACAGCTTACGCCAGAAGACGTCTCGCTGATCTCATTCCACCTGAAGCGCTATATAATCTCCGCGGATTCGATGAAAGCCGGAAAGACGTCCGAAGCGGCCGCATTGTAAGGCAAACTAGCACCTAGGGGTATTATTTTGAAACTAAACCATTATAGTCATCGACATGGGCATGAGTTGGTTCAGCTTCTGCACCCGGATCTCGCGCAAGAGATTACAGACATACTGAGCACCCTACCAGCATTCTCGCATGGTGCGCAAAAGGGTGTTACTGTAAAAGAATATATCAATGCTGCTTTTGCCAAGCGCGGTTGGGAAAGTGAGCGCAAAATAGATTTGAGCAGAGAGAAAGACGATTATTTAGACCTATATAAGAACAGGCTCGCTATCGAAATGGAATGGTCGAGATTTGAAATGTTTTTTCGAGATTTCTTTCGGTTCATGTTGCTTTATGAGCGCAAAGAGATTGATGTCGGTATAATTATAACTTTCGATGAAATGGCGTATCAGCGTTGGCAGGGTGAAGCTAAAGCTTACAAATCAGCTCGGGCCAGCTTACATAAGCTTACAGATTTCCTTAAAGGTGATTATTCTTCTGTAGTATCCGTGCCTTTGTGGTGCATAGGTATTGAGTGATAGCTGTTTTTTATCCCGACACGCGGTTGTCGGGTTGATGTCTTATAATATTTATATGAATACCTCTTTGAATTGGGAATTGGCCGCGGGATATAAGAGCCCTGCGCAGATAGCAAAAGTGCTTACTGAAGGTTGGGTGGAATCCCACGCTTATTGCCCGGCATGTGCAAGTCCACTGGAAAAACTAAAAGCTAATACGCCGGTGGGGGACTTTGCATGTCCGAAATGCCAAGAAGAATATGAGTTAAAAAGCAAAAAAGATATTTTTAGCAAGAAGATAGTTGATGGCGCCTGGTCTGAAATGGACAAGAAGGTGTCGGCAGGGCTTAGCCCAAATTTCTTCCTGCTGAATTATCAACTTAGGGACAAATCTGTCCAGAATTTCTTTGTGGTTCCGAAGCACTTCCTAATACCAGGACTAATTGAGAAGCGGAAGCCACTGGCGGCGACTGCGAGGCGCGCTGGGTGGGTGGGTTGCAATATACTGCTAACAGGAATTCCTCAGGCAGGGCGCATTTACTACATAAGAGATGGGCGCGGGGAAAAGCAAGAGGAAGTTTTAAAGAATTGGGAGAAGACGCTTTTCCTGCGGGATCAAACGGTACCTGAACAGAGGGGGTGGACTTTGTCGGTTATGAGTTGTGTAGATAAATTATCAAAAAAAGACTTTTCTCTGGATGAGGTTTATGCATTCGAAAATATTCTGACGCAAAAGTTTCCCAACAACAAACACGTCAAAGACAAAATTCGCCAGCAGCTGCAAATTCTTAGAGATAAGGGCTATCTTGAATTTATCGGCAAAGGAAGGTATCGCATATTATGAATAAATACATTTTCATAACCAGAGAAGGATATACATTTCAGCCCAATTCAACAAGCCAAGAGCCGGATGTTGAAAACCTGCAAGTAATTGGGTTCGGGCAAGGGCAGTCACCTGAGGCCGCACTGAAAGATATGCTTCAGGAAAACAAACACCTAAAAAACACCAGCTTTAATAAAGTAACCGCTATTAAGTTGGCGACTGAGACAGAAACATATCATAATTTAAAAAGCGCAATAGATGACGGTGATTTAGCGGTAATAGGATAAAATAGTTAAATGTCACCAATTAAGCCGGGCTTATACGAGGTCATCCTCAGCGAACGTCTCCGTAGACTTCTGGCTGAGGCCGGCCCCGATAAGGCATCTCTAGTAAACCTGGAAGACGCTGAAGCGCCGGTGTTGCTGGCTAATCATTTAGCGGAGGCCATCCGGCGGGCGCTAGAGGCCGCCGAAGATTCTGCCAAACGCTCAGAGCTTGTTAATAAGCTGCTTGCCGTCTTAGAAGAGCTGGATCCTGAACTGGGCGCTGCCCAAGAATACATAAACCCCTCCCCCGAGAAAGCCGTGCTTGAGGCGGTGCTGCGCGAGGGGGAAACCAGAGCGCCTGTGCGCCCGAGCACTTCCCTTTCTAAAAGCTGCCTTTTTACAGGCGCCGCCGGCCGGCCCCAAATGGCCAACGAGCTGGTTAACGAAATGATGTCCGCCGACAGGGTAGACATCCTTGTCTCTTTCATAAAACGTTCAGGTGTTACCCTGTTGCTGCCGGGCTTTGAGGCCCTGCGCGCCAGAAACGTCCCCGTGCGCATTATTACCACCTGCTATATGGGCGCGTCCGACCCGGAAGCCGTAGAGACTTTGCGCAGCCAATACCCCAACGTCACCATAAAAGTTTCTTACGACACCAAACACACCCGCCTGCATGCGAAGGCCTATTATTTCCACCGGGAAACCGGCTTTTCAACCGCCTATGTAGGCTCGTCAAACATGAGTAACCCCGCCATGAGCGAGGGCTTAGAGTGGAATATTAAAGCCACGCGCTCAGATGCGGAACATATTCTTAAAGCCTTTGAGGCGGAATTTGAGGGCTATTGGAACAGCGAGGCCTTTGAACCGTATAAGGCTGACTCAAAAGACAAATTCAAGCGTGCCATTTCAGAAGCCAGAAATGAAACCGTGGAGGCAGGCCCGGCTGTCTTCTTCGACATTACGCCCCACCCCTACCAGGCGCGTATCCTTGAAGCGCTCCAGGTAGAGCGCGAATACCGCAAGTGCTTCAAAAACCTTATTGTTGCCGCCACCGGCACCGGCAAAACCATTATTGCAGCGCTGGATTATAAAAATTATTGCCGGGCCAACGGCAACAGCAGGCCGAAATTGCTGTTTCTTGCCCACAGGGACCAGATACTTGACCAAAGCCTGGCGACGCTCCGCAATGTGTTGAAGGAACCCGACTTCGGGGTGCGCATGGGCGGGCCGCATGGTACGCCCGCAACTAAAGACCATCTATTCTGCACTATCCAGACGGCTAATTCACAGCAGCTCTGGCAAGAGCTGGGCGCCGGTTTCTACGACTATATAGTTGTGGACGAAGCGCACCATGCGCCCGCCGGCAGCTATAAGGGGATCTTTGAGGGCTTCTCGCCCGGGATCCTGCTTGGCTTAACCGCCACGCCCGAGCGCATGGACGGCGAAAGCATTCTTCCCTATTTCGGCAACCGCATAGCGGCGGAGCTGCGCTTGCCGGAGGCCCTTGACGAAAAACTTCTTTGTCCCTTCCAGTACTTCGGCGTGGCCGACCCTGTAAGCGTGGAAGACGACAGGTTCTGGCAGGCGGGGAAATACAGCACCAGCGCGCTGGAGCAGGCCTATGTGGACGACGCCGGCCAGGCCGGCACGCGTGTTACTGCCATTTTAAACGCCTTGCAGCGCTACCAGCTGGGCGACCTGACCCGCACCAAAGGCATCGGCTTCTGTGTTTCTATACGGCATGCCGAATTTATGGCGGCAAAGCTTACGGAGCGG
>Ga0209417_1002125_pt1 | contig 32389 bp, 21 predicted proteins | sample RifGroF2_FD_184002 | JGI IMG/M metagenome (GOLD analysis project Ga0209417, IMG submission 184002) | Groundwater microbial communities from Rifle, Colorado, USA - Groundwater F2 (SPAdes) (version 2) | ecosystem: Environmental > Aquatic > Deep subsurface > Groundwater | place: Rifle, Colorado... | reverse complement strand
TCGATTGTGTATGTGGGCTGATTGAAGAAGGAAAAAAAGATGAAGCAATCGAATTGCTGAAAAATATTTTTACCCCACATCAAATTCCTCAGCTAAATTTTGTAGTTTTGAAGTGAGAAATGTTAGTTATAATTATAACAAAAATACAATTTTTTTTCAGATTCGTTTATTAGAAAATTAGTTCTACGTTGTAAAATAAATAAACATGTTTTTTCTATTCTTTCAGTTTTAGAATAATTCCGTGTTTTTTTGCATGATTCGTTTCGACTGTTAATGAGTTGAATATCAGTTGTTGTTGAAATATTAATGTAAGACTAATTTTGAAGAGATATAAATAAACACTAGATTTTTTGTTAATCAGAAAGATATTTATTAATTTTGTTAAAAATATAACAACCAATTATTTCCTTTTTTTTTAAAATGTAAACTTCATTAAAAACATTTCTTATGTCTGAAGAGCAGAGGAAAATGCTGGTAGCATTAGACATTTCGGATATTACCGAAATAGTAATTGAAAACGCAGGGACTTATGCAAAAATTCTTGACTTACCCATTGAATTTTTGCATATTGAAAACAACAAATCCCAAAAACAGGAAGCACTTACCAAACTTACTGAATTAGCTAAAAATGTAAATGAAAAATATGGAATTCTTCCTGAAATAACTATAAAGGAAGGAAACATTTACACTTCCATCAGCGATTATGCAAATCAAACGAGACCTATTCTTGTTATGATGGGCACGCATGGCTTGACTGGAATGCAGAAAATTTTTGGAAGTAAGGCATTAAAAGTTATTGTGGGCAGTTCTATTCCTTTTTGGATTGTTCAGGATAAACCGAAAAATGTTGAGTTGAAAAATATTATTTTCCCTATAGATTTTACTTTCGAGAGCAAAGAAAAGCTTACTATTGTTAAATATCTGAGTCATTATTTCAAATTCAAAGTTAATATTGTTACTCCGAATCTGAAAGATCAAATATTAAGAAGTAAAATTAAAAATAATCTTATACACGTTGATAAAGCCCTTACAGAGCGTGAACTTGAATATGAAATTATCATTGGCGCCGACAAGGGAGATATGGCTGATGCAGTAACTAAAGTTGCAGAAAGTATCAATGCAGATATTATCGTAATAACAACAACAAAACACATTGCATGGAATGATTATATGTTTGGAGCACCTGAACAAAGAGTAATCCCTAATGCAGCAAAAATACCCGTGATTTGTGTCAATCCCAGAACAGATTTAACAAAATTTGCTTCTTTCAGGTAAAAAAAATATATAAAAAAAATCGGCATTTTGCCGATTTTTTTTTGCTTTTATTTTACCAGATCATACCCGTTTTCTTTATCTTTTTTCATAGCAGGAATACCTTCTATCATCCATTTTGGAGCAGGTTCGTCTTTAAGATAATGGTCGAAAAATTGTTTCATCCGGATGTCTAGATCTATACTGTTAGCGCGACGTTTCAGATTGTGATCATCGCCGTTATAGTTCAATAGCCAAACAGGTTTTTCAAGTCTTCGTAATGAAGTAAACAATTCTATTCCCTGATACCAGGGAACTGCTCCGTCAGCATCATTATTCATCATAAGGAGTGGTGTCTGAATTTTATCTGCGAAAAAAATGGGTGAGTTTTCGATGTAAAGATCTTTCTTTTCCCATAAGGTTCCTCCTATTCTGCTTTGTCCGTTTTCATATTGCATCATTCGGCTGTTTCCGGATGTCCATCTTATTCCACCGTAAGCACTAATCATATTAGAAACGGCAGCACCAGCCATTGCTGCGCAAAAACGATTGGTACGCGTAACAAGATAAGCCACCTGATAGCCGCCCCAGCTCTGACCTTGCAAGCCAATTTTTTTCTCATTAACAAATCCTTTTGAAACAATATAATCTGTTCCACTCATGATTGCGTCATACGCATCCTGCCCAGGGGAGCCAACTTTATATTTAATATCTGGGACAAAAATCAGATATCCATTACTAAGGTATTCAGGAAAATTAATTACAGACTTGCTTGGTTTAGGAGTGTAATGATTGTGTATTGTATGCGAATTTTTTTCGTAAAAATAAACAATCATTGGACATTTTTGAGCAGAATTAAAATTCTCAGGTTTATAAAGTAAGCCCTCAAGTTCTTCGTTGTTATTGGTTTTCCATTTTACTAATTCAACGCTTCCCCAAAAATAGTTTGTCTGTTGTGGATTTGCATTTGTAATACAGATTTCATCTTTAAAATCAATTGTGCTAATGCAAAGGTTGGGATAAATATTAAAATTGCATTTTCTCCATAATAATACATTTGATTTTTTTGAAAGCTGTGGGGTTGAAAATTTGTAATCCCCAATTATAAGTTTTTTGGGTTCATCTTTACTTTTTATTTTTACAGAATAAAATCCTTCTTGTTTTGAATCTTCATTGTATGTTTTTAGCAAAAGATTTTTATCTGTATTAATCCATAATGCTTCTTTATCCAATTCAATATACCTGAATTTTGTTTTATTTTTTCGACCAAAATTCTTAGTAATTCTTTCGGGTTTGGTTTTATTATCTGTTGAAATTTGCCATATATCAAAACGGTCGTATATTAATAATGATTTATCATCTTTAGACCAACCTGCCAAACCATAAGGGTCGGGAAGGCTTGGCACATCGTGATCTTCATCCCAGAAATTTACACCCAGATTTTTTGTTACTGGCATGCTTGTGTTTTCTTTGATAGAAAATAAATTCCAAGTACTATCTGCTTTATTATACCATGCGACAAAATTTCCATTCGGAGATATTGATGCAATGCTTTGTGCTTTTTTCAGAAAAAGTTTTTCATTTCCGGTAAGAAAATCAACAATGTAAACATCTCTAAAAATATCAGTAATCCATGAAACATATTTACTGTATGGTTTATAATTATAACCTATTCCAATATTTCCATCTCCCTTCAGCGTTGTTGTAACAAATGGAATATCGTCTGAAGCTAATTGAACCATTTTTTGTTTTTTTAAAAAATAAACAGCGAGAAAAGATTTCTTTTTGTCTTTTTCAATATTTTTTAACTGATTCGGTTGAAGCAAGGTGTCTGTCCAACTCCATAAATCCAGTTTGTATTTTTCATCTTCAGTGAGGCTGTCTTTAAATTCTTTTTCAGGAAAAGGAGCAGTATAGAAAAAAAATTTCATTCTATTTTGAGAAAAATAAAAATCTCCATTTTCACTTACGCACCAATTTTTTTTCATAGAAGAATTTAATGTATCAATAATACATTTTGCTTCTGATTTAGAAGTCCAGTAAAATAGATTGTAAGCTTTTACTTTCGTTGTATCTGATGAATAAATAAAGCAAATTTGTTCTCCATTTTTATCAGGTGTAATTTTTTTTATTGTTCCTTTATTTTTATAAATATTTTTTGAAATTTCTGTTTGAGTGTTATAAATAAAAACAAAAGATGAATCAGCAATCGTATCTTTTTTATGCAAAATATAACTTATAATATTTCCGTTTTCTGAAATTTCATATTCAGAAACTTCATCGTAATGTGTAGTTTTTTGCAAAGCAGGATTGAATATCACGAGTGTTCCATTGTCTTCTTTTTTCTTTTTTGCTTTTGTTTTTTTGTCTTTCTTTTTACTTTTTTCAATAGTCGTTTGTTTTTTTAATGTGTCTGAAACAGTAGTAGTGTCTTTAGGTTTGATGTTTGAAGAGTCTTTTATTAAAGCATCTTTCTCCAAAAGAAAAGTAATGTGTTTAGAGTTTTCTTTAGCAAATTTAAATGATTTGAGTTTTGGAAATTTTGTTATAGAATTTGTTTTAAGAATCCATATCCCAATAGAATCTTTAGGTAAATCGTCTGCTTTCTTTTTAGCAAGTTTTGCTTTTCTGATTGTATCATAAGGAGCTTTAATTTTAAAAACAAGAAAATCTGAATTGCTTGAAAATTTTGCATCATAGCCTCGCATCACAGAATCTATTTTACTATTCAGCCTATGATAAATGTATAGTATTCCATCTCCTTTCTGAGGATTAATTTCATAAGAAATCCAGTTACCGTCATCAGAAATAGTCTGATTTTCCAAGTCTTTCCATGAATCAAAAACAGAGGGCGTAATTGTTTTCTTTTGTTGTGCCACGCATATAGATGACAAAAAAATAACAACAAAAAAGAATATAATATTTTTCATAAAATGTAAATTTTGAGTCGCATATAAATATTTTGTTAGACAATAATACAAAAAAATAAAAAACCCCGAAAAATCTCGGGGTTTTTTATCAGCGTAAAACTGCATTTGTTATTTTTTAACAGCAACTGGAGCCGTTTTTTTAACAGCAGCTTTAGGAGCAGCTTTCTTAGCAACTGGTTTTTTTGCTACAGCTTTTTTAGCAACTGGTTTTTTTGCTACAGCTTTTTTAGCAACTGGTTTTTTTGCTACAGCTTTTTTAGCAACTGGTTTTTTTGCTACAGCTTTTTTAGCAACTGGTTTTTTTGCTACAGCTTTTTTAGCAACTGGTTTTTTAGCTACAGCTTTTTTAACAACAGCTTTCTTAACAACAGCTTTCTTAACAACAGCTTTCTTAACAGCTGGTTTTTTTGCTACAACTTTTTTTGCAGCGGGAGCTTTTTTTTGTTCCATAGACTTTGATTAAATTTAAGTTAAACAATAATAATATAATTGTGAAATTGAGAGACTACTTTTTTGTTTTCTTTTTAGCAACGTTTTTTTTAATCGCACCTGTTTTTGCTGCATTGTTTTTTGCTTTGATTGCTGATTGTGCAGCAGCCAGACGAGCAATAGGAACGCGGAATGGAGAGCAGCTCACATAGTTTAATCCGTTTTTAAAACAGAATTCAACAGATGCAGGATCGCCACCTTGTTCGCCACAGATGCCAACTTTCAAATCTTTACGTGTACTGCGTCCTTTTGTAACAGCCATTTCAATAAGTTGACCAACGCCTGTTTGATCAATTGTCTGGAATGGATCAGCAGCAAGAATTTTATGGTCGAGATAATCGTTCATAAATCCGCCAATATCATCGCGACTAAAACCAAAAGTCATTTGAGTAAGGTCGTTTGTTCCAAAAGAGAAGAACTGGGCTGTTTTTGCCATGGTATCAGCAGTAAGACAAGCACGGGGAATTTCAATCATAGTACCATAAAGGTAATCTATAGATTTTACTTTATATTTTGCGCATACTTCATCATAAACTTTATCTGCAATTTTTTTAGTGAAATCAAGTTCTGCTACTTCGCATGTAACAGGAACCATAATTTCGGGGCGTGGTTTTTTTCCTTCTTTAAGAAGTTCAACAGTTGCTTCAAAAATTGCGCGGAATTGCATTTCAGAAATTTCAGGGAATGTTACACCCAAACGAACGCCGCGATGTCCCATCATTGGATTTGATTCATGCAAAGCTTCTCCACGTTTTGCAATAGCGGCAACAGATATCTTTAAAGCCTTAGCTAATTCAGCTTGTTTTTCGGGATTTTGTGGAACAAATTCATGTAAAGGGGGATCTAATAAACGAAAAGTTACTGGCAATTTATCCATTGCAAGCAAGGTATTTTTAATATCTTTTTTAACGTAAACAGATAATTCATTTAAGGCTTTTACACGTTCTGCAACACCATCACTCAAAATCATTTTACGTAATAAGAATAATGGTTTTTCTGAACCAACACCATAAAACATGTGTTCCGTACGGAAAAGACCGATTCCTTCGGCGCCATAATCACGAGCAACTTTTGCATCAGCAGGTGTGTCAGCATTTGTACGGACTCCCATTGTGCGGAATTTATCAACGATAGTCATAAATGCTTTGAATCTTGGGTTTTCTGAAGCATCCATTAATTTTAATCCTGTCTGATAAACATGACCTTTGGTTCCATTCAAGGTTACAATATCGCCTTCTTTTAAAACAATATTTGTTCCTTCAATCTTTGCAATTTTTGATGCAGCTTCAACATGTAATTTACCAGCACCAACGATACAGCATTTACCCCAGCCGCGTGCAACAAGTGCCGCATGTGAAGTCATACCGCCACGTGCTGTAAGAATACCAACCGCTGCGCGCATTCCTTCAACATCTTCGGGATTGGTTTCTTCGCGGAGAAGAATAACTTTTTCTCCTTTACGTTCCCATGCAACAGCATCTTCAGCTGTAAAAACTAATTTACCAACAGCTGCACCAGGACCAGCTGGCAATCCTTTTACAAGAACAGATACTTTCTTTTCTTCATTCGGATCGCAAATAGGATGCAGCAATTCATCAAGCTGAGAAGGATCAACGCGTAATACAACTGTTTCCTCATTGATGAGTTTTTCTTTCAGCATATCCATTGCCATGTTCAATGCAGCAGTACCGGTACGTTTACCAACGCGACATTGTAACATATATAATTTACCTTCCTGAATTGTGAATTCAATATCAAGCATGTCGTGGAAATTCTTCTCAAGAATTGCACGAATTTTTTCAAGCTCCTTGTATGTTTTTGACATAGATTCCTGCATACTGTGCAGGTGTTTGTTCTGTTCATTTTTGGTTGCATCATTGAGTGGATTCGGTGTGCGAATACCGGCAACTACGTCTTCTCCCTGAGCGTTTACAAGCCATTCTCCGTAAAATAAATTTTCTCCTGTTGCAGGATTACGGGTAAAAGCAACACCGGTTGCAGATGTATCGCCCATATTTCCGAATACCATTGCCTGTACATTTACAGCAGTTCCCCATGAATCGGGAATGCCTTCAATTTTTCTGTAAGAAATAGCTTTCTTTCCGTTCCAGCTTTTGAAAACAGCTTTTATACCACCGAACAATTGTTCTTTTGCATCATCAGGAAATTCTTTGCCTAATTCTTTTTTAACTCTTTTCTTAAATTCTCCTGCAAGAAATTTTAAATCATCAGCAGATAAATCGGTATCCTGATTATACTTTTTAGATTTTTTATATGCATCAAGCATATCATCTAATTTTTTGCGGATATTTACATCAAGTCCTTCGGCTTTATCCATAACAACATCTGCATACATCATAATCAATCGTCTGTATGAATCCCATACAAAACGAGGATTTTTTGTTTTTGCAATTAAGCCTGGAATAGTCGCAGTACAAAGACCAATATTAAGGACGGTGTCCATCATACCGGGCATAGATGCTCTTGCTCCGGAACGGCAAGATAATAGAAGAGGATTTTTTGCATCTCCGTATTTCATCCCCATTTCAGTTTCTGCTTTTTTCATTCCTGCCCACACTTCAGCAGTTAATGATTTTGGTAAAGTACATTTGTTTGCATAGTAATCTGTGCAACATTCTGTGGAAATAGTAAGACCCGCAGGAACGGGTAATCCTAAATTTACCATCTCTGCAAGATTTGCGCCTTTTCCTCCAAGCAGGTTTTTCATTTCTGCTTTTCCTTCAGCTTTTTTACCACCGAAATAATATACATATTTTTTTGAAGACATATTTTTTTTTTGAAATTGTTTAATAAAAATTTTGCACTAAAGTAAAGTAATTTTTTTTCTCTTTATTAAATTAATGTAAAAATTATTCGGTAAAAATGTTTTTTTTTTAACCAACATATATGTGTTTTTAATATCAAACCCTGTTGCAGCAAGTCCTATAACAATTGTTAAATGTGTTTTTTTTTTGGTGAGTGTTTTGTTTTTTTATTCTCAGATTTCATTTGCAAATTTTGTTGAATCGTTTTTTTTCAGGATTTTTTTTTTCAGTTACATTCTGTATCCTTTTATTCATAACAGATTTAACAATATTGTAATTTTTATACAAAGATAAATAAAATAAAAATAATTAAACAAATTTTTTGAGAATATATTTTATGATTTATATCTAATTTTTTTTTTTGGAAGAATAACGCTTGTGAATATTACAATTAATTATTCTGAAATACCCTTGAACAGTAATGTTCAGCAGTATGTCGTATTTTATTTTATTTTTTAAGCGTTTTGTTTTTTTAAAATTTTTTTTAGAAAATTTTCATTACTATTTTTTTTGAAATTACTATTTTGCGAAAGATTTTAGCATTATTATTTTCTTAATTGAAAAAATTTGTCTGTTGTAATCAATCATGAATAGATGTTTTTGAAATATGTTGATTTTTTTCGAGTTTGTTTTTTTTGTTTATTCAAACATCTCAGATTTTGGAAGTAGAAGTAGAACTAGCACTTCGACTACGCTCAGCGTGGTAGAATAGGAATTGGAATACGGGAAGTTGAGCAAATAATCTTTTTCATATTGAAGTTGCCTGTTTTATCTTATCCGCTGAATGGTAGTATAGCAGAACTATATGTTGATGTGAGATTGAAATTAATTTTTATAAAACATTTGATACAATTTACAAATTAGATATTTATAAATAGGGTCTGCTGAAAATCACAAAACGTATTTGATATTAAATGATTAGAATATGTTATTCTTATAACAAGTGCAAGATAAAATAAATGATTCATTAAAAATCCTTGCACCTTCTTTTTATAATTTTATATTTTTGTTTTGTTAGTCTGTCGCATACCATCTTCTTTGTTGCCTGCGACTCGAAGTATTATTATACATCTTCGTCTTGTCGCCTCGAATCTGGCATACGACAGACTTTTTCAGCAGACCCTAAATAGAGTTATAAAATTTTTTTATAATACTTTAATTTATGTCCTGGCAAAAGTTCGGGATGAAAAATAAAAATCAAATCTTTTAGTATTAAGTGAGGATTCACAACGCCGGATTCCCAAAAGTCATTACCGCCAAATTCATTTTGAATAGCGTTGTTATTATAAATATCTTTTTGAAAAAATTTAAGATCAGCAATTCTTTCGTCAACAGATAAAATTTCTTTTTTTGAATTTGCTGCTCCGCAATTGATCCATATATCTGCTTCAGATGATTTCATTATAATGTTTTCCAAATTCAGCGGAAGACTTTCACGAGAGTTATTTTCTTTCCACAAATAATCTCCCCCTGCATCATAAATCAGTTGTGCCATGTAGGACTTTCCTCCTGCTACCCACCAGATGCCTTTCCATGGCAAACCATTTATTATTTTTGGTTTTGTTTCAATGTCTGCAACTTTTTGTTTTAATTGTTTATATTCATTTTCTATTTCAAGAAAAATTTTTTCAGCAATATTTTCTTTCTCATAAAACAGTGAAATAAATTTTAGCCATTCAACTTTGGCAAGTACATTTTCTTCTAAATATTCTGCATTGATTACAGAAGGAATTTTTAAATCATTTAGCTTTGTCATTATTTGCATTGCTTCGCTACCTATACCATAAATAATAACCAGATCGGGTTTCAGAGATAAAATAATTTCATAATTCAAATTATTATCGTATCCTACATCTTTAATTTTTTTTTCTGAAATTAATTTACGAAGCTCTGGTGAAACAATATAATCTGTTCCTGCCATTCCCGCAATTGAAGCTGTTTCTCCAATGAGGTTTACCATTGATGCATGTGTCGTTGATAAGCAAATTATTTTTGAAACAGGAGTACGAATAACATTATTTTTTTTTATCGTTTCTGGCATTGAACTATTTTTTGGAACTAGAAAAAAATCGAAAGAAATTTTTTGAGCGCCCTGCCAGGGATTTATAACACTTACTTTTGTATAGGTTTTATTTTTCATAATTGAGAAACCTTTCGCGTAGCAGTTCGGAATTTCTTTTTCAAAAATTTCATTATTGTTTGTTGTGTTATTCTGACAAGAAAAAATAATCAGCGATGAAATAATGCTGACAAAAAAATAAATAAAAAATTTTTGCCAATATTTTTTTGATATATATATATAATGTATAAACATGTTTTTAATTTTATTTTTTCAGAGCTATAAATTTAGAAAATTAAAATTGATTTTTCCATGATATTTTTTTAACAACATTTTTTTGAGGCTACCCAAGAGGAGTTTAGCTTTGATTATTCTGTGTAATTTTAATCAGGTTGTTCTTATAAGTTTTATGTATTTTTTCCTACTCCATTTTCTCCTCCATTTAATATATAGATTTACATATCAAACAAAATAATTTATTTTTCATAAATCAAATTTCACACATCTGATAAAACTTTTGCATATTCCATTTTTTTAATGAAAAATCCATATTACCTTTGTAATTATATAATCATGAAATAAATTAAAAAAATTCAATATGGCAAAAAAGATAAATAGCACAAGTAAGCAGGAAGTATTAAAAAAAACTGTTGCACGTTTCCGTGAGAAAGGTATTATTCTTCCTACATTTGCTCAGATGCAGAATCCTAAACTGATACCTGAGAAAATAAAAAATAAACTTAAAAATATTGGATTGTGGGATTTGCATCCAATGAATCTTTTTCGTATAACCTGGCATAACGAACCTAAAGAAAAAGGCGGGTTGTATGGAAATCCAAATTATCTGGAACTTCCTAAAGAATTGACAGGAGTTGATGCACGGATTGTTATGATGTTAGGGAAATGGTTTCCAACAGGAGCGCATAAAGTAGGCGCAGCCTATGGTTGTCTTGCACCCCGTTTAATTTCAGGTGAATTTGATCCAACGTATCACAAAGCAGTTTGGCCTTCTACTGGAAATTATTGCCGTGGAGGTGCTTTCGATTCCTATTTAATGGATGTTACCGCAGTTGCAATTCTGCCTGAAGAAATGAGTAAGGAACGTTTCGACTGGCTGAAAGAAATAAAAGCAGAAGTTATTGCAACGCCCGGATGTGAATCGAATGTTAAGGAGATTTATGATGCATGCTGGGATATTCGCAGAAACAGAAAAGACTGCGTTATTTTTAATCAGTTTGATGAATTCGGAAACGCTTGCTGGCATTACGAAGTAACGGGTCATGCCATTGAAGAGGTATTTAAACTTGTTAAAGGCAAAAATTTTGCAGCTTATGTTTCAGCAACCGGTTCTGCCGGAACTATTGCAGCAGGAGATTATTTCAGAACGAAATTTCCACATATTAAAGTTGTCGCTTCTGAAGCTTTGCAATGTCCTACGCTACTCAGAAATGGATTTGGTGGTCATCGTATTGAAGGCATTGGAGACAAACATGTTCCCTGGATTCATAATGTGAAAAATACCAACATGATCTCTGCAATAGATGACGAATATTGCATGAGGCTTCTTCGTCTTTTCAATGATAATGAAGGAAAAAAATATCTTGCATCACTGGGTATTGAAAAAAGAATTATTGACAATCTCTATCAGATAGGCATTTCCGGAATTGCAAATATTTTATCTGCAATAAAAGCAGCCAAGTATTATGAATATACTTCAGATGATGTTATTGTTACTTTAGCTACAGATTCTGCAGAAATGTATATTTCAAGATTGGCTGAACTTAACAAAGAACGCGGAAAATATAATCAGTTACAGGCTGCAAAAGACATGGAAAAATGTATGCTGGGAACGACTTGTGATCACATTAAAGACCTTACGTACGATGATCAGAAAATGATTCATAACCTTAAATATTTTACATGGGTTGAGCAACAAGGAAAAACCTATGAAGAAATCAATCAGCTTTGGTATGACAGAAATTTCTGGTCAAATATTTTTAAACAACCTGCTAAATGGGATGAACAGATTCGTGAATTTAATGAGATGACTGGGTTGTTAAAGAAGTTGTAAGTTGATAAACAAACAAAAAAGAGTCAGGTTTTCCTGGCTTTTTTTTGTTTGTTAACATATTTTAATTAACTTTTTAAAGTTATTATTTTTTTAAATTTAATAAAACCTGTAAAAGACATGAAAAATTTTATTGTGACCGGAGTAATGATTATGATATCATTTGGAATTTCATTTTCTCAAACAACAGAAAAAGAAAAAGATTTATTAAAACAAAATACAGATACAACACAAGGATGGAAAAAAGGTGGTGTTGTTACAATTACTTTTTCTCAGATATCGTTAACAAACTGGTCTGCCGGGGGGCAAAACTCAATATCGGGGAATGGTTTGGTTAATATTTTTGCAAATTATAAAATGGGAAATAAAAGCTGGGATAATACCTTAAATATGGGTTATGGCTTGTTACGACAAGGGAAAAAGAAAACTACTCTTTTAAAAAGTGACGATAAGATAGAACTTAATTCCAAATTCGGTCAAAAAGTTACAAAAGCTTGGTATGTAGCTGCATTAATGAACCTTAAAACGCAGTTTTCAGCAGGGTATAATTATCCGAATGACAGTGTCGCAATTTCTGATTTTTTTGCTCCTGCAGCGTTTATTACTGCTATTGGGATGGACTATAAGCCAATACCGGATTTTACTGCATTCATTGCACCTGTAACAGGTAGGGTTATTATTGTTAACAGTGAAACACTTGCCGATGCAGGTGCTTATGGTGTTGAGAAAGCTTTATTTGATGAAACTACAGGCAATCTTATTAAACATGGAAAAAAAGCCCGTTATGAATTTGGGGGTTATTTGCGCGCAATGTATACTCGTGAACTGAAAAAAGATGTTGTTAAGCTGACAACAAAATTAGACCTCTTTTCTAATTATCTTGATTGCCCTGAAAACGTTGACGTGAATTGGGAGGTGCTGATTGCAATGAAGCTTGGCAAATATTTAACTGCTACAATTTCTACTACTCTTATTTATGATGACAATACAAAAATTAAAATTGATAAGGACGAAGATGGAATTATAGAAGCAGAAGGTCCACGAATTCAGTTTAAAGAAGTCTTCGGGTTGGGATTTTCATATAAATTTTAATAGAAATAAATTTTATTTTTCTGCAAATTATGATTCAAAAAAAACTTTTAAGCACAGTAAGCGGTCTTAAGAATATTATAAGTTCCGGAAGTGAAAATCATGTGTGGCAATTCTCAAGAGTTGGAGGAGTTAACAGGGTAAACCTTGATACCGGAATGGATTTGTTGAATCTTGAGTATCTAGACCAAAAACTATGGACAGCTCTGAGTTGTCCTGTTCACGGTCTCGAAATAGATGCAAAAACGCTTGAGCTTATAGATACGGATCATGATAACAGAATAAGAGTTCCTGAAATTATTGCCGCTGTAAAATGGCTGACTTCAGTAATAAAAAATCCCGATGAATTAACGAAAAGAAATGATGTTTTACCTCTCGATTTTATCAATGAAAATACAGAGGAAGGGAAAATATTACTTGCTTCAGCAAAACAAATTTTAAAAAATCTTGGAACTCCTGATGAATATTTTATTTCTGTTTCTCAAACTTCTGATACTGTTAAAATTTTTGCAAATACAAAATTTAATGGAGACGGAATAATAACTGAAGATTCATCTGATGATGCGGAAATAAAGAAAATTATTCAAGATGTTATTACCTGTATTGGCTCTTCATTAGACAGGAGTGGAAAAGCCGGCATAACAACTGAAAACATAAATGATTTTTATCAAAGCTGTGAAGAATATTCCAATTGGATATCTTATGCAGAAACTGAAAAAGAAAAAATTCTTCCTTATGGCAATTTTACTGCAGAAGCATATAATTCATTTCTACAAATAAAGACAAAAATTGAAGATTATTTTTTACGTTGCCGTCTTGCAGAATTCGACTCCAAATCAGCAGAAGCATTAAATTCAATGACTACCCGTTTTGAGGCAATCAGCAATAAAGATTTACCTAATTGCATTGAAGATATTGCAGCCTTACCGATTGCTAAAATTGAAAACAGGAAAGACCTTCCGTTAAATTCAGGAATTAATCCTGCATGGGAAAATGCTTTGAGTAATTTTGTGAAATTGATTGTTACTACTGAATTATCAAATAAACACAATTTAACAGAAGAGGATTGGAAAAAATATTCAGAAAAATTTATTCCCTATGAAAAATGGCAATCAGAAAAAGCAGGCATTGCTGTTGAAAAATTAGGTATAGAAAATATAAAAACATTATTAAGCAGTAATACAAAAGAACAGTTAATGTCTCTTTTAGAGCAAGACAAAGCATTGGAGAAAGAAGCTGATAATATTTTTCTTGTTGATAAACTTGCTCGTTATTACAGGGATTTGTATAGTCTCTTGAATAATTTTGTTACGTTTCATGATTTTTATTCTCCCAATTCCGAGTCAATTTTTCAGAGTGGAAGTTTATACATAGATCAACGCAGTTGCGATCTGTGCATTAAGGTCAGCGATATGGGAAAGCACGGTAGTCTTGCAGGGTCAAGTGGAGTTTGCTTGGTTTATTGTAATTGTTTTTCAAAAATCAAAAATGAAAAAATGACCATTGTTGCAGCATTGACAGATGGAGATATTGACAATATTGCTGTTGGTAGAAATGCTATTTTTTACGATCGTAAAGGAAATGACTGGGATGCAACCATTGTGAAAATTATTGACAATCCAATAAGTATACGGCAGGCTTTCTGGTCGCCTTACAGAAAAATTTCTAAGTTCCTTACAACACAAATAGAGAAAGTTGCTTCCTCAAAAGAAAAAGATGTTGAAAAAGTTACAACCGGCGAGATTGAAAAAACTTCATTAAAAGTTGATACAGGAATTACAGAATCTGTAAAAGGTAAGCCTGTAGCTCCTGTGGTGGCATCTCCAGCAACAGCACAAGTACCTGCAGCACCTCCCGTTCCTTTTGATATTGGAAAATTTGTTGGTATTTTTGCAGCATTAAGTTTGGCTTTGGGAGCTATTGGTTCCGTCATTGCATCTCTTTTAGCCGGGTTCTTTAGTCTCGTGTGGTGGCAAATGCCATTAGCTTTTCTGGGTATTATTTTGTCCATATCCGGACCTTCCATGATACTTGCTTATTTGAAGCTTCGGAAAAGAAATCTTGCTCCAATACTTGACGCGAATGGCTGGGCTATTAATGCCAGAGCAACAATAAATATTCCATTTGGAAATACATTAACCCATCTTGCATCATTACCCAAAAATTCGAAACTTAATTTACTCGATCCTTTTGCAAAGAAGAAGAAGCCATGGATTCCTATTCTAATAGTAGTAGTTATAGCTTTGGGTGTTGCAGCCTACCTTTTGTGGCATTATGGTTTTTTGAAAAAATGGGGAATAATGTAAAACCTATTTTTCCATCATCCATTTCCAAACAGGTTGAACAATAATTTTTCTATTTTCAATTTTGTACTCATGTACGTAAGAATGAGACCTTCTTTGATTTTAAAGAAAGCCATTGCCTCAATAAGTCCTTTGATTTCTCTGTCTAAATTATCTTCGTTTAAATGATAACACACCTGAATTGCAGCGTGAATTTTATTTCGTTCAAAAGTTACAAAATCGCATTCGTGTTTCATTAAAAAAATAATTTATTTTCAGGTTTTTTCTTAACAGATGCACAAATACAACATTATCAAGCATACGGTCTAAATCTTCTGAAAAAGCAAATGTATTTTTTTTTAAATAACAGGCTTCGATTTCATGATATTTCAAAATCTAATTTTAAATTGCATTCTTTAAAACATAAATGAATTTAATACGACATTTTATGAAAAATATAATTTTGATCCAACTTTTTATAACCGGACTTTTGTTTAGTGCTATTGGACAAAAGGTATCTCATTTTGCACCGGATGGATTTCCGATATCTGATATTAACAATTATTCCTACAATACCGGCGATGGCTATAAAATAGAAAGGCAAAACGGGGTATTCAGGATAAAAGATGCAACAGGAGCTACTGTGATAGATACCTTTAAATTAATTCCAACTTACCTTGGGAACGGATTTTTCTGTTTAAGTGAAACGGGCTCTGCCTACTCAAACTGGATTTACAAGGGTAATAAAAAAATAATGGACGAACAAGTTGAGTTGTACTATTCTGGTTTTGTTAACGATTTGCTTAAAGTGCAGGACAAAAATAAAAAATATTATTTGATAAGTGTTGATGGAAAAATGTCCAAACCATTTGATGGAATTTTTGAAGATTATGAAGCCATTCGTGCAAACACGCAATACAAAGATAAAAATGGTTACCCGAAATGGAAAGGTTTTTTAATTGATAGAAAAACATTGGAAGAAAAAAGTCTGCCCTATCATTTAAACTGTTTTTCAGAAGGACTTGCACAAACCACTGTTGATGGGAAAGAAGCATTTGCCGGACCAGATGGTAATTTGGTAATTCCGGGAATGAAAAAAATTAAATACGCCTATAGTTTTTACAACGGAATGGTTGAAGTGGAAGATAATAAAGGGATAAAGAGATGCATGGATAAAACAGGTAAAATATTGGAAACAAATTCGTGCATTGGATGGCATCCAGGCAATGTAAACGGAATAATAATAACCGATAAAGACAATTACGAATTAAATCTGAAATCACCGTACATTAAGCAGAATACAACGTCGTATCGTTATGATAAAGATATAGGCCTTTATGGGTACAAAACAGATATGGATTATATTGTTGTTAAAAATAAAAGCTCTATTTATGAAGTTTTAAATTATAAAGGAGAATTACTTGGCTTGGCTCGCTCAGGCGATGTGGAAGCATATCCAGGATTTATTTATTCCAATTCAGGAGTAGACAAAAATTCCAAATATCTCACCTATGTTGTGGACAGAATCGGTAAAACAATCATGACACAACCAGACAGTATGGAAGTACGTTATACCAATGGAATTTTTCTTGTATCAAAAAAGCCGGAAAAAAAAGTGGACGCTCCCAGTCCCTCAGAAAAACAAATGTGTGTGGCATTTATAATGTCTAAAAAAAGCACAGGATTCGGTGTACGTTCAATTTCTTATGCATGTAAGTATGTAGTAGTTTCCGGCACAACATCCTCTGAAGAAGCGATTAATGCGGCAAAGGCAAAAGGTTATGATACGGACAGCAACGGCTACCAGGTAATATCAACCATTGCCGATCGCAGTTTAAAAAATCTCAAATCCCATGTAAACAAGGCATATCAGCTGTCTGATTTCATGGTGGATTATGTGAACCTGTAAGGATATTTTAGCTTGTGTAATTTAATGTTTTATCTTAATTGATGGAAAAAAATTATTTGACATCAAACCCAAATTTCTGATAAATATTATCCCTGTCCACTGTCGGATGTTGCAGATCACCGCTGGCTTTGGCAACTTCAGAGGATACATATTCGCGAAGTTCATCTGTACTCACAATCCCATTTTTATCTTTATCAGCAACATCGCTTGATAAGGCTTTCATAATGTATTCGGTGAACAATCCGTTTTCGATATCGCTGCGTTCGTAGCTGAGTTCACCACCTTTAGAAGAAGAAAAAACAATAGCTCCCGAACGGCGCACTAAATCGTTGTAGATATAGCGGTCTTTTTGATAAAGATAACTGCGCTTGCCGACCACTGCGGCCACTGAGGTCACTGAGCCTGTCGAAGTGGTCGAAGCGCCAGCTTTCACCGCTTTCATTCCCCTTGATTTTACTCCCTTTTGATCTGCCTGTGTAATAAAAGTAGTTTGCACCTCATCATCTATTTCCCCTGATTCGCAGGCATCCATTAAAAATAATTTATTGCGTGGAGGAATTCCTTGCAACAAATCTTCGATGGTCTCAAAATCGGCGGCTGTTGTTTTCAGCATTTTTGGATTTGCATTTGTAGTGAGGTAGTAATAGGTAGCATCTGCATCTGTATCATGCATTCCATGCCCTGCAATAAATAGAACAAATGTATCATCCACCTTTGCATTTTTCACAAAGTCTTTTGCTTTTTTTATATTAGCAGGAGTAACATCTTCATTAATGAAAGTTTTAATGAATACATCTGCAAATTGTTCACCCTTCATCTTTTCAAATACTGTAGCCAGGTCTTTCGCATCTTTATCTGCATACTCGAGGTTCAGTTGCGGGTTGGCATATTTTGAAACACCAAAACCCAGATAGTACAAATTTCCTTTTACTTTTTCCTTATAGTCGGCATACCTGAGCGCGCGGAAACTTTCTTCCCCTTTTTCATTCTGGCAGGAGATTTCGATTTTATTTGTACCCGAAGTAAGTTCGATATTTTCAGTAAGGGATACCTCAGATTTTCCGGCTGGGATATTTTTACCGTAGCTTCCGAAAAGAGGAACATCATTCACATATACATTATATCGCTTTAATTTATACATATCATCGCTGAGAGTAAAGCTGAGAGTAACGGATTTTTTGTTTTGTTTCATATCCTTGATTGTCGCTGTTGGAGCATGCAGTTCCGATGAAAGTTGATCTTCAGTGAAACCTGCTTTACGCAGTCTTTTTTTATACATGTTGTAGTAATGAAGTATAAGATCTTTGTCTTCACAGCCTATATGCTGAAGAATTATGTCAGGTCTATTGTAACGCAGAGCCATTTGGTCGATATTGAATCCCTGATTTGCAAAAGTCATAGCAACGCAGTTTGTTCCGGCGTTAGAGCAATCGAAATACATATCAGGTGTTGCAGCAACCCATTCATCGCCATTACTGGTAAAAATTACTGATGATGGATAATGATAGAAAGGATATTTGTCTTCTCGCAAAGGAAAAAGCTCGTAAATATTATTTCTGCCTCCGGCAATTACTTTTTTTGTATTGGCAAAATTTGCGCTAAACGGGATGCAGGAATAAGAAATTGGATATTCAAATTTCGTATCAAATTTTTCGGGCTTCCAGTCTGCTGTTTCAAGATTAAAACTTGCAGCCAACTGTTTTGTTGAGTATAAAATTTGTTTTCCGTCTTTCGAAAAAAACAATGATTGAATCTTTCCGGAAACTTTTTTAAAAGAAATTTTTTTCAGTTTATTACCGCTATTGATATCCCATATATTCATCTCTGCATTATCATGTCCTGATATCAATTGTGAGTTATCCGGTGAAACAGCCATAGCGGTTATCTGTTTGCCCGACGCTGCAATAAGAGTTCGTAACTTTTCTCCGGATGAGACCTTAAATAGGGTTATTTTATTTTGATTATCACCAGTAATAAGTAAATTATCATCAGGAGAAAAGCAGACTATATTTGCCAACCCATCAGGAGAAACAGTAAATTTTTGTTTTCCAGTTGCTATCTCATAAATAAATACTTTTCCTGCTGAAGATACAACAGCAAGCAATCCGGTCCTGTTGGAAAAACTTCCAAATACTATATCACTAAAGGGTATTGGTAATGTAATTATTTTTTTTTTGGTGCTCACTTCAAACAAATCATTTCCATATAAAACATAATTGCCATTATTGGAAATACATAATGCTGTTAAATTTTCTCCGGTTGCAACATCAGGAATTGTGTTGATCATTTTTCCGACTGAAAAATCCCACACCTTTAAATTTCCGGAGCCAACAGCCACAGAAAATCGCCCCTCATTTGAAAAGCAAACATTCTTAAGGATCTCAGTAGTGCTTTTAGCAAAAAGTTCTATTTCTTTCCCTGTTGAAATATCCCAAAATTTCACACGGGTATCATCACTTCCGGAAGCGGCATATTTCCCGTCAGGAGAAAAGCAAACTGAATTCACTTTTTTTGTATGACCTTTAAAAATTCCAACTATTTTTCCTGACTCAATATCCCATAGCTTAACATTTTCGAGATTTTTATCTGCTGTTCCCGCTATAAAATATTTTCCATCAGGAGAGATGGCAACCGATGAGATACCTTCACTTTCCTGAAATTTTTTAATTATTTTCCCTGATTCAACTTCCCATAGAATAATTTCATTATTACCACTTGCAGAAAGAATAAATTTTCCATCGGAAAAAAGGCTTGTGGATGATATTTTACCGGTATGTCCTGTAAAAGTTTTAATAACTTTGCCTGTGTTTATATCCCATTGTTTGATGGTTTGATCGGCGCTTCCAGAGAGAATATATTTGCTGTCCGGTGTTATGCAAACAGAAGTTACTGTATCGCTGTGTCCAAAAAATGCCCTGACAAACCTTGTATTATTATAATTGTATAATTTCATACAGGTATCCTGCCCATTTCCCTTTTTGCCACCACCGGCCAAAGCATATTTCATATCGGGAGACACACATACCGCAAAAACTTTATCTTTAAAAAACGGATAGGCTCTTTGTTTTCGGCCCCACGCCAGATCCCATAAAACAGTTGTGTGCTCACGAAGATATTGCATGCTGTAACATCCTGAGAGAACATTTCGGCTATCAGGAGAAAAACAAGCAGACGATATATTAACAACATTTGTAAATCCATCAATTGAAGAATACGAATTGAAAATTTTCACAATTTTTCCTGTTGCCATTTCCCACAAAATAAACTGATCATCATCGGCTACGGAAACAAGGTATTTGCCATCCGGTGAAAAATTCACAACTTTTACCGGCCGAAAATGACCTGACTGGACAACGAGTTCGGTTGTATCCTGAGCTTCCATATTAAATGAAAACAGAACAAGCCATACAAGCAAATACCAAGCTCTAGTCATAGAATTCGTATATAAAAATTAAGAAATAGAATAAAATTTAAAACTTCCCTTGAATTTCTTTTAAATAAGAAGGATCGTAGTCTTTAATAACTGTTTTATAGCAATTCAGAAGAACAGGTAGTGATCCGTCACATTGCCGACGTAACATAACCCCTACAATGCGACTAGGCATGGGAAGACACGAATATTTCTTATAGGATTCTGCTCCAAACCATTTTTCGGTAAGCGGGTAAGAATATTCCTGTCCGTCGAAGGTTTTATCTGTTTTTGCCTTTTTCAGATATTCTGCTGCTTTTGCAGTAAACTCTGCTTTATTTGACATCACAACTGTAATGACTTTTCCCAGATCGCGCATATATTCTTTCAGCGATACATCATATATTTTTTGCATAGACAAGCCTTTAAAAGAATCTCCAGGCTTACGGTAAATCGAATTAAAAGCTGCCTTTAATGCCTCTCCGTTATAAAATCTGAATTCAGATAGAATGGGTTCTGATGTATCCTTGTTTGCCTGATAAAAACGACTCTTGATAATATCTTTGCCTCCCGAAATAGTTTTAAATTTCGATATCATTTTTGCATTATAAGTGCAGGATACTTTATTCCAGTATGTCATTTTATCAAATGCCATATATAGCGCATAATAAAGGTATGCCGGACTATTCTGGCATTGTGACTCTACATAGTTATCATATTCCTGAATGTTATCATCGCCTCCTGCCAGCGGCCTTCTTCCAAAAAATGTCAATGTAGAATCCGGAAAATCTTTTACAGGTTTCCATTTGGTAGGGCGATCAAAAAGTTGCGCAATGATATCATCTCCGATACTGTTTAAGGTTTTTTGTGCATACAAAAATTCATTGCTGACAAATAATGCAAAGACGAAAAGAATAATTAATTTTTTCATAATTTTTTTTTTAAGTTATTATGCAAGATAGTATTTATTTTAAAATTGACCTAACAAATATTGAAATTAAACGGAATAAAAAGTTATCTCAAAAAAAGATTATTTATTTCAAATTAAACAAGCATTTTTTCTGTTTTTGGATGATAAATTTAGCGTATTCCAACCGTAAATATTATCCCTGTCAATCGTTGGGTGTTGCATCACTTCCTGATTTTGCGATCTTGAGCGATACAAATTCACGAAGTTCATGAGTTGATTTTTTTTTACTTCTTCATAGTAGTAATCACAACCCGCTTCTCCGTTTTCAAAAGAGCGGTATTGCTTTCCACTTTTTTCATACCACGCGTTTTTACGAGTGTGGTTGTTAAATCATCGGTTATAAAATCATAACCGTCTTGCTTTTTTGTTGTAAGCTGAGGAAAATTTTCGGTTTGTGCATTTACTTGCAATACTTCTACTCCGAAAGGTTCTGAACATTCAAATTCGTAGGGTAATTCATATACTTTGTTTATTTTATCACTTCCGATATAATAATTATCAAGAAGCAAAACACGTTGTCCGTCTGCTAAGTGATAAACAAAACGCAGGTAACATTCTTTGTTTGCACGTACAAATAATTTCATTTTTTCGCCTGCAGAGTAAATGATATTTTCACTCCCTTTATTGGTCCAGGTTTCAACATTCAGATTGCCGCCAGAAACCTCGTTCATTTTAAATGCTTTCATGGTAGAAAAAGCTTCCTGAAAATTTTCCGGTTTTACCTGTAAGTTATTTTCTTTAACCCACGAAACAGGAAGAAAAGCTTCTGCGCTGGCTACTGTTTTACCATCTGAATTTCTAAGGTTGGCGATAATTTTAATTTTTTCTTTTTCTTCCCAGTAGGTACCGATTAAAAGATATTTGTTCTTTTCTCCTCCCTCGCTGGTAATGGCTTCGGTGGTTACATTAAATCCTCCGGGGCTCACTAATTTTTGTTCAAGAACCATTGTAAGTTTGCGTGAAAACTCACTGCCCATCTTCATATCCTGATAGGTGAAATTTGAAAGACGCATGGGCTCTTTAACGCTCGGTGCTTGTAATTTCAATGCATTGGAGATAAAAAAACAGACATCGTCCAGTGTGTTACCGGAACTTGTCTGAAGCGCAGAAACTGCATTGTCCACTTTTATCTTTAAGTCTTGTACTTCTTTTATCTTTAAATCGGCTTCATCGGTTAATTTATTTTTCAAAGCAATATAAATTCCCTGCGCCTCTTCAATTTCACGAAATATTGGAAAACATTCAAGATAGCTGTTCAGCGCCTTTTGATTATCAGATGCAGCTGCATATTTTACACCTGCTTCTATTTTTTGTTCAATGGTTTTCTTTTTTAAATCAATAGTATTTTTATATAGGTCGTACACTTCTGATTTTTTAGTATAGGCAAGGGCGTAAGCTGTTTTTTCTTTTTGATCGTAGTACTTTTCTGTTTTAAGACCTGCAATGTTTAAACCGGATGCGCTGCTGCAATTTTTCTTAAAATATTCCTGAAATTTATCTGTGGTTTCAGTAACGGACAAATCTGTAATGGAGCTTATCGAAACCTGTACCTGATCGCTCAGTTGTGATTTTGCATACCCTTCCAGTTTTTGTAAGAGTTCTCCTTGATCCTGTTTGGATTTATTTACTTCTGAAGCAAAACCTACAAGATATTGTTCATCGTTATACTGTACTTTTCTCCATTGTGGATCTGTCCATTTGGGAATTTGCGCATTTAAGTTTTTAACAAAAAGAAGCGTAAAAATTATGATTGGGAGAAGATTTTTTTTCATAGTATTGATGTTTTTATGAATAAAAAATACAAGTTAATTATGCTGTAAATTTAATAAAAAATTTTATTTTTGAGTCTCCCCCGAAAAGTATCATTTTATTGAATTGCCATCGACCTGCTAGGCGCAGGCTGGTTTCACGAACATGTCTGCTGACAAGCTACCGTGTGGACACATCTTTTTTTTAGCTGGATTTTGTCACAAAATTTGCATACTTATATTTTTTGCCAGGTTTAGCATAGGAATTGTGCAAATTTTCCGCCAAAATCTTTTTATTCTCATTTGTTTATACCCCGAGCTTATTTCGACTTCGCTCAATAACCGGAGCTCGGGGTTATAAACCTGCCTGACCGGCAAGGCAGGCATTCGACTCCTCTGGAGTCGTTTTTCATTATTTGTGTCCACACGGTAGCTGCTGCCAAGGCAGGTCTGTGAAAACCCGCCTGCGTCTGGCAGGTTGGCGTAATCAGTGGCAAAGGGGTTTTCGGAGTGGACTCATTCTTCAAATTACAAACAATTGTCATAGATTATTGTTTCATAAAAAAATATTACGACTTTTGTACATATTAAATTAATGCGAGAAATATGAAAAGTTTACTACTGATTTTTTTTGCTGTAATGACATTTTCATTTGTGTCAGACAAACAGGCTTATCTGCTTTATGATAAAAGTGGAAATATTGTTCAATATTCAGCAATGGTCGAACAATTAAAAAATGCAGATATTGTTTTTTTCGGAGAGCAACATAATGATCCAATCGCACACTGGTTGCAATTAGAGGTAACAAAAAGTTTGTTTGAATTAAAAAAAGAAAACTTGGTATTAGGCGCAGAAATGTTTGAATCAGACAATCAATTAATCATGGATGAATTTTTAAGCGGCATAATAAATGAAAAAAAGTTTGAAGATGAAGTGCGGCTATGGCCTAATTATAAAACGGATTACCGACCTCTTGTTCGTTTTGCAAAAGAAAATAAACTTAAATTTATTGCAGCAAACATTCCACGCAGATACGCCTCCCTTGTTGCGGATAAAGGTTTTGAAGGATTAAATTCTCTTAGCAATGAAGCTCAGAAATATGTTTCTCCTCTACCCATAGATTATGATCAAAACCTTGCTTGTTATAAAAGCATGCTGAACATGGGTGGAATGGGGAAAGGCTCTCAATCCAAAATGAGCATGGATAATTTACCTAAGGCTCAGGCAGCGAAAGATGCAACTATGGCGCATTTTATTCTTAAAAACTGGTCAAAGGGAAAACTTTTTATTCATTATAATGGAACGTATCATTCCGATAATTTTGAAAGCATTTTGTGGTATATTAAAAAACAAAATCCTAATATTAAAATGATGACAATTTCATCCGTAACTCAGGCAGACATTTTAAAGCTGAATGATGAGAATAAAAATATTGGGGATTTTATTTTATGTGTTCCTGAAAATATGACAAAAACACATTGATTTTTTTTTACAATAATTTGTAAATTGTTTAAACAAAAGTCTAATGAAAAAGATTCCTTCCGGTGATAAAGAATTACTGGAAAATGTCAGAGAAATTTTTACGAAATTTCTTGAAGAAACTAAGCATCGTAAAACACCGGAAAGATTTGCAATTCTTGAAGAAATCTACAAGAAAGATGATCATTTCGACATAGATTCCTTGTTTGTATTAATGCGAAAAAATAAATACAGAATAAGCCGCGCAACTATATATAATACTATCGAACTTTTATTAGAAAGTAAATTAGTGGTAAGGCATAAATTTGATAAAAATAGTTCCCATTACGAAAAAACATTCCGATCAAAACAACACGATCATTTGATAGATCTTTCTTCAGGAAAAGTAATTGAATTTTGTGATCCACGTATTCATGAAATAATAAAGTCGGTTTGTGACAGACTGAATTTTGAACCATCATATCATTCTTTGTATATTTACGGAAAGCCGCGTCAACAAAAAAAATAAAATCAAAATGAAAACATTTGTAATATATCCCTATCTTTTTATTCTTTTTTCTTTTCATCTTTTTAGTTTTTTAAATCCTCAGGATAATCAAAAAAGCAATTGGTATAAAGATGAGAAGTGGCATTTTCAGATTCCTCTGCCTGCAAAATATCTTTATAAAAAAACTGATGACAAAACATTAGTTATTAAGAGATAAAAATGATATTGAATCTTATGTCCGGATATTGGTAAGTATCGAAACTTTTGAAACCTATACATCTAAAGGCGGAGTTTATAATTTCTCTGAATTTGTCAGAAGAAAATCAAAATTTTTATATGAGAAAATTTATAGTGGTACAACAGATAGCTTAATTGTTAAAGATTTTGTAAATAAAAATTCGGTATCAGGGAAAGAAGTATATGTTTCAATTATAGATAAAGATAAGGATACAGGAAAAGAATTTCAAGGAATTGAAGGTCCTGTTTTTATTTTTGATATTTCGTCCAAAGTGAATGTTCCAGGCACAGCACTAATTCTCTTCCAGCCTACAGATGACAGCAAAACAACAAGGGTTCTGAGAAGCATTGCAGACGAGATAAAGTTTGAATAATGGAGTTTCATATTTAAAATTTAACAAGACCCCGTTGTTAATAATACATAAATAAAAAAAAGATATTTTTCTATCTCAAGCCGTTTCTCATTTGTATCTTGCCAATCATTCGATGATTTTATTTTTGCAATTTTATGCTTTGCAGATTTGAAGAATCATCGAACAAAATAAAACAATAAACAAAAATGAAAGTAGACGTACTCTTAGGTCTCCAGTGGGGAGATGAAGGAAAAGGAAAAGTTGTTGATGTATTAACACCGAAATATAATGTTATCGCAAGGTTTCAGGGAGGACCTAATGCAGGGCATTCGCTTGAGTTTAACAATACCCGTCATGTTTTGCATACAATACCATCTGGTATTTTTAGAGAGAATGCAATTAATATTATTGGGAATGGTGTTGTAATTGATCCGGTAATTTTCAAAAAAGAAATTGATGCACTTATGGCTCTTGGCGTTGATGTAAAGAAGAATTTGTTTTTATCAAAGCGGGCAAATTTAATTTTACCCTCACACAGGATTCTTGATGCTGCATCGGAAGCTTTTCGTGGAAAATCTAAAATTGGTTCTACGTTAAAAGGCATCGGTCCTACGTATATGGATAAAACGGGTCGCAATGGTTTGCGAATTGGCGATATTATTTCTTCTAATTTTAAAGAAAAGTACGATGCCCTCGTAGAAAAGCACAGGCAGATAATTCAGCTTTATGTTTATGAGTACGATCTTGCTCCTTACGAGAAAGAATGGTTTGAAGCCATTAATCTAATCAAAGAATTTAATCTGGTGGACAGTGAACAACTAATCAATGAATATATTTTATCAGGAAAAAACATTTTAGCAGAAGGAGCGCAGGGAACTTTGTTGGATATTGATTTTGGGACATATCCTTTTGTTACGTCTTCTAACACTATTTGTGCAGGTGCTTGTACGGGATTAGGAATTGCGCCCAATAAAATAGGAGAGGTGTTTGGAATTTTTAAAGCCTATTGTACGCGTGTTGGAAGCGGTCCTTTTCCAACAGAATTATTTGATGAAACAGGAAGTGCGTTGCAAAAATATGGGAATGAATTTGGTTCTACAACGGGTCGCGCACGCCGTTGCGGCTGGCTTGATCTGCCTGCTTTGAAATATGCAATTATGCTGAATGGTGTTACCCAACTTATAATGACAAAGCCCGATGTGATGGATAATTTTAATACAATTAAAGTTGCAACGGCTTATAATATTAATGGTAAGGAAACACAAATTCTACCGTTTGAAGTAAATGATGAAATTGTTCCTGTATATATCGAATTTAAAGGCTGGAAAACATCTCTGACATCTTTTAATGCACCGGAACAATTACCATCTGCATTTGTTGAATACGTCAAATTTATTGAAAAAGAAGTTCAGGTTCCGGTTACTATTATTTCAGTAGGTCCGGGAAGAGATCAGATTATTTTCAGATAAATTTTTGTCTATAAGATTTGAAAAAAAAAAGCTACCCTGAAGGTAGCTTTTTTTTTAAGTTTTTTTATTTTTTGATATTTGGAATATCCAGACCGTAGCCATGTTTTTTATCAACATATTTTAGGATTAAAGATAGGACGACAGCGAGGACTCCAAATCCGGCAAAGATAAGTTCGGGTACCGTATAGTTATAAACAGGAGCCTGAATAGTACCTGCTTTTATCGCTTCAGCATTTTCCTGCAAGAACTGAACAACTTCAGGGTTGGAAGCAGATAAAGCATAACCGATTAAAATGGGTACTCCCAGTAATCCCATATTTTGTATCCAGAAAATAGCACCATAAGCAGAACCTAAATATCTGTCTTCAACAATTTTCGGTAAAGATGGCCACATGGATGCAGGAACAAGAGAAAATGCAATTCCTAAAATTACAATTGTGCCAATAGCAACTGGTTGTGAAAAGGATTCTGCTGGAACAAGTGCAAATATTAAATGTGAAATGGTAAGTAAAATTGCGCCATATAACATTAATGTGGCACCCAAGCCTTTTCTGTCTAAGAAAAATCCGATGAAAGGAGTAAGAATCATAGCACCAATCGGAAACATTGAAACATATCTTGCAGCTTCTTTGGGATCAATAGCTAATTTGCTCGAAAGCATTTCTGTTGCAAAACGCTGGAAAGGGAAAATGGCAGAATAAAACAAAACGCATAAACCTGCAATTGCAAGGAATCCGGGATTTGCAAATATTTTTCCGATATCTTTAATTTTGAATTCTTCTTCACCACTGCCTCCTTGTTTCGTAATACCCATTTCTTTATCTAATTTTCTATCCATAAAAGTGTAGATAAAGAATGTCAGAAAACCTATTGTGAGGAAAATTGCGCCCCACAGGAAAGCATTTGCAGTTGTCCATTCAGCAGGATTACTGGAGCCATTGTTCGCGAAGAAAGGAGATAGCCACATTACAGCAAATACACCGAGACGTGCAATGGCCATTTCTAATCCCATTGCCAGAGCAAGTTCTTTTCCCCGAAACCATTTTACAATTGTTTTAGATACGGTTATTCCTGCCATTTCAACACCTATGCCAAAAACAGCAAAACCTACGGATGCTATTAGAGCTGTCATAGGAAGTGTATATCCAAATACGCTGGTCATAGTAGCAGTGTCAATAAATTTCAGAGCGTAAAATTTCAGAAAAGCCCCACCTACCATGGTTAAGCCTGCTGTGAGCAATGTAAAACGTATGCCCATTTTGTCAAGGATGATCCCAGATAAAATTAAAAATGCGAAGAATACATTAAAGAAAAATTCCATACCACCGTAAAGTCCAAATACCTCAGACGACCAGTGGTAATTGATTTCAAACTGGTTTTTTATCGGCGATGCAACATCAACAAAGAAGTATGCAAAAAACATTGTTAATGAGATCAAGCCTAAAGCAAACCATCTTGCTGTTTTTGAATCCCTGAGGAGACGCTGAACTTTTTCTGTCATAATTTGAAAATTTGTATATTATAAATTATTGTGTGAATTCAATTTTTAATCCTCAAAATGAGCGGCTAAATTAAAAACAATATTTATTATATACAAAAGAATGTAGTATTTATTAAAATAAGATTAATTGATTTTAAACAATAATAAAAACCTGTTAGTCAGCAAAATGTGCTTATTCGTCAAAAAGGAAAGATGTTGTCTTCCTTTAATAAAGGATAAATTTATTGGCTTCAAGTGTTCTTCTGAACCCCTGATTTCATTCCTTATTAATTGTTTTATCAGAAATTCCTAAAACAAAAAGCACATAAAAAAATGTAAACATCGAAAGTCCGGCCTGATTTTCTAAAGTATCTTCATTAAGAAAAGAAATAAAAGATATGAGAAAAGCAAAATTGAAGATATAGTATTTGTATGCTTTTGATGTAATGACAGGAATAAAAATTGCGGCTATAATTAATATAAATCCCAAAACTCCAAATGTAAGTAAGAATGTAAGAAGCTGGTTATGCGCTCTTAATCTTCGTTCTGAGTCTAAAGGAGAATTTGTTCGGTTGTACTCCTTTTCAAAAGTTTTTTTCACATCTCCTGTCCCTACTCCGATAATATAATTTTCTTTGAATATAGACCATCCTGCTTTAAAGTATTCTATACGTTGAGTGAGTGTGTGCCCAGTTGGGTTTCCTCCATTTACATACGAATCGAGCTGCCAGAAAAAATCATAGATTTTATGGGAGAAACTATTTCCATAATACTTATAATTAGATGCTCCTTTTTCTATTTTTTCAATATCTTCTTTTGTGAGTTTTTTCACTCCGGATGCATCTTTTTTATATGTCCTTGAGCTAAGATACCGTACCAAATTATATTTAACCTGTTTAACTGTTTTTTCCGGATGATAATATGCAACATTACTTACTTTTTCCCATTCAGTTTTTAGCTCTTTCTCACAAATATACAACATAATATAATGCCCGTTTTCAACCTGCATATTAGAAAAATCGTGAATATAAAAATTTCCTTGATCTGTCCGTATTGGTAATTTTTTATAGTCTACTTCTTCAATATTAGTAAATTCACTGTATATTTCATGAACAAATCTGAATGTGTAGATTGCAGCGATAAGGCTTAATCCCATTATTAATACAAGATATATTTTTTTAAGATTCCTGTAAGCCCAGATAAATAGAATAATTGGCGCAATTACTGAAAAAACCACTATTCCTGTAAATGATTTTAATATAAACAGAAATATTATAAGCCAAATAAGACCCAGTGTTAGCAGAAATTTATGTTTTTGAGAGAAAGAAAATCTTTTTGTTTGAAGAAAATAAACGATAACAACGATAGCAATATTAATAAACAAAGAAAACCTGATATGGGAGATAAAAACAGAAATATTCCGGATATCTGTTATTTCACGGGAAGAAAATCCTAGTAATACAAATATACTTACTAAAGAACCGGCAATAACAGCCATTATAAAAAACTGTAAAATTGTTTTAAGCTGCCATGGTTTTAAAAGTTCGGATGTTCCTATAAAAATGGGAAGTAGAAGTAAGGGCAGTTTTATTTTCAAATCTCTTAGCGCATAATCAAAATCCTGAGTCCATGCCAGACCTATAATATGGATAAACCATATTGAAATAATAAGCCATATTTCTTTCCGCGATTTAAAAATTTTCCATTTCTCAGAAAAATTGCCACTTAAAAGCCAATAGCCCCCTATAAAAAATTGCGAAAAACTGGTTAAAAATTCAGATAAGGGTAATCCTACAGATAAAGCTATCAACCCCCAATAATAAAAGGGTGGCGTGGTAAGAAGTTTTATTATAAAATTGAATAATTGCAAATGCGTCAGAATAATTTCACAAAACGAGAAATTATTAAATTTAGTACATGAGATTTGAGATTATTTTGATTGATTTTTGAAGGTTATAGAAAAAAAAAGCTGCCTACTGGCAGCTTTTTTTATGAGTTCTACCAGTCGGTAGAATATTTCTGATCAAATATCTTATAGGTTCCTTTTTCTCCGGTGGCTACATTTTTGTAATTGATGGTTCCACCAACTCCGGAAGTTCTGTTATTTGCAGAATATTTTTCTTTATTAAGCGCCTGTGTGCATTTTAAAACGAGCTCGTGATCGCCTCTTCCTTCAAACTGAGCGTTCACATTGTTAAAAATAATCGGAGCCTGATCCTCTACATTAAACACAACTTTTTCAATTATAAAAGGAGAAGCGTATTTTGAAACAACAGTAATTTCGCATTTTGATTCGGTAATGTTTTTTCCATCCTGAGCTACGGTTGTAAAATTAATGTCGTTTTTAAGAAAAACATCTACCTTATTTTTATTTATGTCAAAATGAAAGTTGTTTGTAACGATTTTGCCATTAAACATATATTTAACCGTTAAAGCATTTGCTGGATTATCAAAGCAGTTTTGATATTTATATTTCACAAACCAGTTTGATTTGTCGCTTGTAATAGATGTAACCTGCGCACATTTTTCATGGGAAACAATCTGTGGTTTTTGCATGGTATAAACAAAGCGATCGCCTAATTTTGTAGCATACGTTAGGTCGCCCAAATCGTTTTTCATAGGTACTAATGAAATTGACTGAAGCATTGAGTTGTATTTTGCAATTCCTGTTTCGCATTTTGTTTTGCGGGCATCAAGAAAACCTTTCATCATGCTCGATAATTCTGCAATATTTTGAATCATCCTTTCAACAGAAGAAATTGTATCAGCTTCTTCAAGAATCAGGTTCAGTTTTTCCGTAAGTTCTTTATCCAATATTTTAAACTCCATAATTATTTTTCCAAGTTCGAGTTCAGAAAAAGGATATTTCACATGATAATTTACAGCGATATCGCCGGTTTTTTTGTTCTGAACTTTTTCCCACCAGTAGGCTTCCACTTTTGATTCGGAAATGCCTTTCAATGCAGGGATATCAGCAGTTTGTGTAGTAGTTTTAGCATTGTAAGTTTCAAAATAGGAAGACATGGTACCGTAAGACTCGCTTTTACTGAGTTCGCTGGATGATTTTACATAATCTGCAACTGATTTTGCAACACTTTCTTTAACGCTAATCAAAGCATTTCTTTTTGCTTCTTCAACATCTTTTCCTGTTCCAACAACGATAATGTAATCCTTAATTACACCACTAATCCATTTTGGTTTTTTCCCACTATCTTCAATCGTTTTAAGCTGCGCAAATATTTGCCCAGCAAATAATAATGTTATTACTAATAAAGTGGCTAAATTTTTCATAGATTCAAATTTTTGATAATTTATATATACAAAAGTAAATAATTTTATTTTAATGAACAAAGCTTTCTTTTCAATTATTATACCAAAAGTTTAAATTAGGGTAGATTGGTAATTGGTAATTGGTAAGCGGTTTGCTGTATTACCGTTTACCGGCTGAATAACAGTGCCATTTACCGTTTACCGGCTGCGAAGCAGCACCGATTACCGCTTACCACTTACCGATTGCAAAGCAATACTAATTAGTCCCTGTCCATAAAGTCAGTGTTTGAGGCAGAATGTTCGAGTTCAAGGTGATACATTGAGCTTGCCGAAATGCTTGCGAAATAATAAAAATTAGGAGTTTACTATGATGTAAATGACTTATTTTTATTATGAGCATAACGCAGAAATCGGACATTATGGATAAACACTAATTAGTGTTAGCAAGAAAACCCTTGTTTTTTGCTTAACAGTGTGAGTGCTTGATAAGAAAAGGTCAAGTTCAAGCCTGCCTGTCCGGTAGGCAGGGCTTTCGAAGACCTGAAAATCAGGAGTGTACTAATGTACATGACTGTTTTTCAGGTT
>Ga0209417_1002122_pt1 | contig 32411 bp, 26 predicted proteins | sample RifGroF2_FD_184002 | JGI IMG/M metagenome (GOLD analysis project Ga0209417, IMG submission 184002) | Groundwater microbial communities from Rifle, Colorado, USA - Groundwater F2 (SPAdes) (version 2) | ecosystem: Environmental > Aquatic > Deep subsurface > Groundwater | place: Rifle, Colorado... | reverse complement strand
AAGAAGCTGCGTTGGAATGGTCGGCGGAACTGTCTATGTCCGTGGAAATGTAAAAGACCTCTCCAATCAAGTATGGCTTATGGACTTGAACGACGGCGACAAAGAATTTTTGCTTCAAGGACTGCCGATTTTCCTCGATAAAATCGGAAAACCGGAATTAATAAACGAATTAAGCAAAGGGCTTCAAAATACTGTAGAATCCCTTTCCCCTTCAAATAAATGGTCAAAAATAGTCGCTAAAACTTTTGAAGAACGCAAAGTCAAGTCTTTAATGCCGATAAAACAATTTAGATTAAACAAATGGGTTGAAGGCGGAATATTTGGCGATTTGATTGAAGATGATTATTCTATATCAGATCTGGTTTCAACAGGAGATTTAAGACTTAAAACCCCTGCATGGAAAAATGCGGCTTATTGCGCGCCATGTGAATATAACTGTCCTATAGGAATTCCGACACAAAAAAGAATTTCTCTTTTGAGGCAGGGTGAAATTACAAAAGCTCTTGAACTTGTACTTGAATTCAGTCCATTTCCGGCTTCTGTTTGCGGACAAGTCTGTCCAAACTTATGCGTTGACGAATGCAACAGAAAATACGTCGACCACCCAATAAAAATGGCTGAACTGGGAAAACTTTCCAAAGATATTAAAGTAAATATACATAATAAAGAAAACAGCAAAAAAGTAGCCATCATTGGTTCAGGCGCGGCAGGTCTTGGCGCAGCGTGGCATTTAAGAAAATTAGGCTACAAAGTAGATATTCTGGAACAGGATAAAGTTTTTGGCGGAAAACTAAAACAGGTTATTCCTGAAGACAGGCTTGAAAGAAACATTCTGGAAACAGAGCTTCAGAGAATTATTGACTCCGGCATTAACGTAAAAACAAATACAAAAGTCGATAAAGAACTTTTCAGCAAGCTAGAAAAAGAATATGATGCTGTTGTTGTTGCAATAGGCGCTCATAATCCTGTAGTTATTCCTTTTGAAGGACATGAAAAACTTGTAAAAGGTCTTGATTTTCTTAAAGCGGTAAACAATGGTGAAAAACCTCCTATTGGCAAGAAAGTTGTTGTAATCGGCGCGGGAAACGCCGCAATGGATGTAGTAATCGGAGCATATAATCTTGGAGCAACAGAAGTTACAGCAATAGATATCCAGAAACCCGCCGCTTTTGAAAAAGAAATCAAACACGTCGAAGCGCTTGGCGCAAAAATACTTTATCCCTGCTTTACGGAAAAAATCACAGAAAAAGGCGTTCAATTAAAAGACGGGCGAGTTCTTGAAGCTGATACAGTAATAATATCTGTCGGCGACAGACCTGATTTTTCTTTCATAGAAAGAGATTATCTTGATGAAAGAGGGCTTGTAAAAGTTAATGAATACATGCAAACCGTAAATAACCAGAAAATATTCGTTCCAGGAGATGCAGTTAAACTTGGTTTATTTACTAACGCGCTTGCAGACGGCAGAAAAGTCGCAATCAATATCGACAAAATGCTTTCAGGGCAACCTCTCGATAAATTTGAAAAAGCTCCTATGATTCCGCAGGATCGAGTAAAAAATGAATACTACAATCCTATAAATCCTCAAAAAATTATGGAAATGGAGCCGGAAAAAGAAACAGACCGCTGCATGAGTTGCGGTTATTGCAGAGATTGCGAATTTTGCAAGGATGCCTGTCCTGAACAGGCTATCACAAGAAATTCAAATCCTGACGGTTCTTTTGAATATGTGAGCAATCCCGACAAATGCATCGGCTGCGGTATATGCGCAGGTGTCTGTCCATGCGGCATATGGACTATGGAAGATAACCTTGCAAAACATTCCGAAGATTAAAATAGCTACCCCTGTCATTGCGAAGGGTACCCGCTTTTTTGATTAATTATCAAAAAAGGAGGGGGCAGCTAAAGCGCCGACGTGGCAATCTATAACTATATTTGTAAATATTTTAAAAATTTATCAAAGTTTTTTTTAAATCGTCCGATATAAGTAATAAGAAAAAAATTATAAAAAGTATCCAAATTTTAATCTTGTTTAAAAAACACACTAAAATTGGAAGGTGAATAGGCTATTTAAGGTTTCAAGGAGTTATTGTATTGAGCCAGAGTCAAAGAATTACAATAGATAACGACCCTATAGAGGCTATTTTTGCCCTAAATATGGGTGATTTCCTGACAGAACATTTAATTTCAAATGATTTACTGAAAAAAATCGATACTTCTGTTAAAGGCAATATTGATAGACTTAAAAAACAGCTAAGTGAATTGATTTCCATTTATTCTCTCGACAATACCCTTACCTTATTAGGGTTTAACAGTGAAGATGAATGCATAATCTATAGCTCTATCGCAAAAACAGTGGCGCAAATGCTTGATGCAGATGATTGCCGAATTTATTTAACTCCGGAATTTACAAAAAATTCTAAAGAAAAAAGTAAACTTATTACGATGGGATTTTCCTGCAAAGAAAATAGCAATAAAAATTACTTCTTAAATGAAGAAAATAACCCTATCGTTCAATCTTTTCTAACATGTGAAACAATTTATCTTAAAAATTATAAAGAAGATGTTGCAACCTTATTAGCGGTTCCTATGGCTAATAACTGGGGAAATGTCGGTGCTATTTGCGTTGAAAACAAAGAAGCAAAGGATATTTCTCCTGAATACATTCATCTTCTTGAAGTAACAGCAAGCTTATTCGTAACATCAATGAGATTGCAAAAATTAACGGAACAGACGGCGGCTGCCTTAAAAGACGAAGAGGCGACACCTATTGAACTAAGACAATTAAGAACAGACTTAACAGCAAGTATTGGCGACCTCGGCGATGAACAGCAGCAATTTGTCGAAGCTCTCGCACGTGCAGTAGATGTTAAAAGTCAATCTCATGAACAATCTCAAAAAGTTGCAGAACTTGCAAGAGAAATCGCTGAGCATCTAGAATTAAATGAAAAAACATTGGATTTAATATATTATGCAGGTTTATTGCATAATATCGGTCAAATAAGCATGCCGGAAGAAATATTTTCCAGTAAAGAAAAACCTTCACAGGAAACATGGAATAAACTTCAAAATCACCCTAATCTTGGCGTGAATTTACTGATGAAAATCAATTTCCTCTCGGAAGTTATTCCGTATGTTCATTATCACAAAGAAAGATGGGACGGTACAGGCACACCGGAAGGTCTTTCTGGCATGAGCATTCCTCTTGGAGCCCGTATTATAGCGGTGGCTGATGCTTATCAAGCAATGAATACCCAAAGAGCGTACAGAAAAGAACTTTCTCAAAAAGAAATTCTCGATATTTTAAAACAAGAAGCCAGAACCAAATGGGATCCCGCAATGGTAAACGCTTTATACGAAATAAAAACTGCTTAAAAACATTTATAAACATTGACCGTTTGACTGCAAAACTTTTCCTGCTGGACATGTACAGGCTCCATTAGCCCATGTTCCACTTGTAGATTCACATGCAGACATCAAATTTGCAGTATTTAATGAGCCTGACAAATTTGTATTAATTTCTTTTAATTTATCTCCAAGAGTAGTCAATATAAATATTGAAATTACCGCAATGAAAACAATAATTAAGCCCCATTCTTCTATACTTTGTCCTCGTTTTTTCATCTCATCAAATTTTAATTAACTGTACAGTATATAATACCATGCACGGGTTTAGTATACTATACAAAAGTCTTAAAAAAATAACCTCGATGCAGAGCATACGGGGTATTTACAAAACGTCATGCTGAACTGGCTGCAAAACAAAGCGAACATAAGAGCCGTAGTTTTATGCCCCTACCTGGTGTTTCAGCATGACGTTTTGTAGGGATTATTGTCTTTAGGCGAAAGCCTGACAGACCCTGAAATAAGTTCAGGGTGACAAAAACGACTCAGAGGGTCGAGGTATTCTTAGAATAAATAAATTCGTTTTAATATAACGACTATTTTTTTGCATAAAAAAAACACCTGTTATGAAACAGGTGTTTTTATAGTTTACTATTAAACCTGAATTATATTATACACATTTGCCGCTTCCAGCACCAACTAATTGACCAAGACCACCCAGTGCGTCTATAGTACCAGGATCTTCATATGTCATGTCAACATTTGTTGTAGGATGCACCATACATACACAAGGACTGGCAACAGCAGTACCACTTGCATTAGGAAGGGCATTAGCTGCAGCAGAAGCCGTAGCATCAAGACCGACCCATACTCCGCCGCTTTCCGTACAGAGTCCTGACCATTTCGTTTCTTCCAGTTTTGTTGACAGACCTGATACAGTTTGTTTAATCTGACTACCCATTGTTTGCAACACTGTAATTGCCACTACAGAAACCAACGCAAGGATAAGACCGTACTCAACAAGACTTTGTCCTTTGCTTTTTTTGCCATTTTTCTTCATGAATAATTTTTTCATTGCTCACCTAAACTCCTATTAATTAAATTTACTTCATTTCTTCTGTTTTATAATAACTCAATTATAAAAATTAGATAATCACTTTCAAGGGTGATTTTAAATTCTCACCCTTGGAGTTTTTATCAGATATAGGACTTTCTGTTTTTTTGTCACCCTAAGCTCGTTTCAGGGTCTATTACTGTTAAACAGATGCTGAAACAAGTCCAACATGACATCTTATTTATTCCATTAACTTACTAATTTTTCACTCTTAAGGGTGACTGCTCGACTCACCCTTAAGTACATGATTTTATATTTTTTATTTATACAAATCTTATATCAGCTTTTTCAAGCCTATCCAAAGCTTCATGCAATATTTCATCAGGCTGAACAATAGAAACCCTGAAATAATTATCGCTGTATTTTCCAAAAGCTATACCGGGCGTAAAGACCACTCCTGTTTTCGCCAGAACATGCCTGCACCAGCTTTTCGAATCATACCCTTCAGGAACCTGAAGCCATAGATACATGGTAGATCTTGTTTTCTTAAGATTCCAACCGAGCTTGTTAAGCCCTTCTACCATAAAATCACGTCTTCTCTGATAATTTCCGGTAATTTCTTCCGAATAAGAAGAAGGCATGCTTAATGCAGCAAGAGCCGCATCCTGAATAACGGAACATGTACCGTAATCCATGTTTGTTTTTACATTATATAAAGTCTTGATAATATCTTTATTTCCAACAGCAAAGCCTATTCTCCACCCCGCCATATTATAAGTTTTCGAGAATGAATAAAATTCTATAGCTACGTCTTTAGCCCCTTCCACCTGAAAAACACTCGGTGGTCTATAACCGTCAAAAGTTATTTCTGTGTAGGCAAGATCACTGCAAAGCAATATATTATATTTTTTACAATAATCCACCAGTTTTTTGAAAAATTCTAATGTAGCCACGCCTGCTGTAGGATTATTAGGATAATTAACAAAGAAAATTTTTGCTTTCCGCGCTATTTCTTCCGGTATAGCGTCTAAATCAGGAAGAAAATCGTTTTTTTCTTCTAATTTAACATGATAAACATCGCCGCTTGCAATCCATGTTCCTCTGGAAAGCACAGGATAATAAGGATCGGGAACGATATTTATATCTCCTGGATCGGTAAAAGCAAGCGCAAGATGAGCAAGCCCTTCTTTTGCTCCGATAAGTGTCTGAATTTCATCTTTCGGATTTATGTCAATTCCATATTTTTTATGCAACCACTCGGAAATTCCCTGTCTTAATTCAATTTTTCCTTTAAAATCAGGATATCCATGATTTTTTACATTCTGAAGACTTTTTATGGCGGCTTCTACTACCGGCGCAGGAGTAGCCCCATCAGGATTTCCGATGCCTAAATCAATTAAATCTACTCCTTTTGCTCTTGCTTCTTCTTTCCACTCATCAAGCTCAGCAAAAACATACGTAGGAAGGCTTAAAAGTTTTTTTGCCGGAGTTATATTTATTTTAGTCTGCATTATTTTCTCCTAAATTTAAATTATATTATTGTCACCCTGAACTTGTTTCAGGGTCTAATAATTATGGATAGATGCTGAAACAAGTTCAGGGTGACATAACAGTTAATTGATATTAATAATAATTCTATAGTAAGAACTTCTTTGGGGCAAGGTTTTTTAAAAGTTTATGCCTATAACGAGCTTTTATTCCTGAATATATAAAAGCTCACAGGATTTTCAAACTCATATTTTTTTTCTAAAGGAGGATGAAGATTATAAGGTGTTTCTACTTTATATACGAGTTCAAAAGCTTTAAACATTTTAAAATCTATTTTATTATTTGTTAGAAGATTTTTTGATTTATCAAAATTATAAAATATCTGTCGATTATTACAAATTACAATATAATCAAGGTTTTCAAGTTTTTCTTTTGTTAAAAGTTCATATCTTAAAGGAAAAATTTTCCAGGTCGGATTTTCATTAAAAAACTGGTAATACCAAAAACTATCTGAGAAAAGAAGCCCTATTTTTGAGTTATTTTTTGCATTTTGTCCCAGATATTCAGCCTGCTGCCTAAAAATATCATCAAAAGCAGTGCCGATTTCATACCTTATATCTTCTCTCGGAGTGTTAAGCAAACTCATTTTATTTATAGGCAAAATCGGTCGCAGCGAATTTAACAGGGAAATATTTATAAAACAGGCAACAGCAATAATAAATACAATTAATTTCAATGGTTTCAATTTATAATTGTAGCTTAATGCAAAAAGAGGGGAACTAATAACCATCGCCGTAACAAAATATCTTATATTCCATAATGCAAATCCATATAAAGCAGAAATCGTAGGCAGAAATAACAATAAAATTAACGCTGTAATACTTATTATTCTTATTTTATCCGACTTCGAAAAAACACCCGCAAATCCATATTTTAAAACCAGCGGAATAAAAAGCAAAAACCCCAAAGGACCAAAAGTTGCAAAGTTTTCATGAATTTTTGTATTTAAAAGATTTATATCCATATAAAGCAACCCCTGATGTTCATTCAGCATGAAAATCTTAAATAAGAAAGTTTTCAAAAATAAAAACGGCAAGCTTAATATCTTTGCAGCTTCAAAACCGGTAAAATCAATAAAAGCAAGGTTATATCTTATTATATTTGCAATAAATGACTGTATACTTTTATCGGGAGGCATATAAAAATCCATATAAGACTTAAGCCCCAGCGGATTATGGAATTCCTGATAATTTAATATGTAATTATAAGAACTTAAGAGAAGAAAAAATAAGACCGTCCAGCTTCCGCATAATAATAAGGATAAAAGGCTCTGTTTTTTTTCATTCCTCACAGAAATTATGGTATAAATTATACCTAAAGCAGGCAAAAACATAAAAACAGAGCCTTTTATCCCCATAGAAATCCCCAATGCCATTGCTGACATGATTATAGAAATTTTTTCTTTTTCTCTTACCCCGTAAATAAAAAGATATAAGGAGGCAAAAAGAAAAAACCCCAACACAAGGTCATTCTGCGTACTTGATGCCTGAAGAATTATTTCCGGCAGTGATGCAAAAATAAATACAGCCCATAAAATCCGTTTTTTTGAGATTTTTATATAAGTCAAAAAACTTGTTAAAACCCACAAACTTCCCAAAAAAGAGATAAACTGCGCCATGCCGGCTAAAAAATCTTTTTTTATAAACACCAGAGGCCAGAGATAAAAAATTTCCGCGTTTGGAGGAAACATTACCTGTCTTATTGAGCTGGTCTCGAAATGTTCAAGGCTTTTATTCTGTATCCAGAAAGCGACTCTTGCAGTGTGGTACGTCATTGAATCCCATAAGTTTACCGGCGCATAAGCCGCCAGAAAAAAGCTCACTATAAGAGAACCTAAAAAGAAAATGCTTAAGGCAAAAAGGATTTTATCTTTTTTTAGCTCTGTTTTAATTGTCTTAAAGTTATAATTCGTCATTGCGAGGAAAGGCTTTAGCCTTGACGCGGCAATCTCATTATTAGTTAAATCTTGCGATTCCCACGCCTGCTTCGCAGGCTCGGAATGACAGTTATCTAATTTTGGCTTATTTTTTATATTCCAAAACACTAAAGCAAAAAGAAAAACAAAAACATTAACTTTCAAAACATTATATAAATCTATTGCTTTTAAGAGTGAAAGAAATTCAAAAGTAAGAATAATCTGGGCTGCCGTATTTAAAAGAAAAAATATGACCGAATTTTCAGGTCTTTTGCTTTTAAAAACAGCTGTAAAGAAATAAGAAGATGATACTACCAGACAAAAAGATATTATAAACAAGATAATATTTAACATTTTTTCTACTTTCACTCAACAAGTCGTTTGTATTTACTTATATTAAATAATTTACTATATATTTTTGTCTTTACAAAAAAAAATGAAAAAATAGACACAAAAATATTTCTTCTTTAAAATAAAATAATAACTTTTACAAAATGGCGCATTTAAAATGAAACCTAAAAAACCATCTATTGATAAAAAACAAATAAGAAAAATTTATAAAGAACGGGTTTATCACATTCTTCTTTCTTTTATTATGGGGATATGTTTTCTTCAACTCCTGTGCGGAACAGGCATAAATATAACAAGATTTATAACTCTAAATAAACAAATCCATGAACTTAGAGAGCTAAATCAGGAAGCTGCAACAAAAAATATACAACTAAAAGAACAGCTTAAAATTTACTCATCTTATAAAGGAATCGAAGAACTTGCCAGAAACAACCTTAAAATGGTCGGCAAAAACGAAGTTCTGGTTCTAATAAGAAGACAACCCGCAAGTGTGGATAATTAACATTAATCAGGCAAAAAAAATCCGCTCTATGAGCGGATTAAAATTAAAACGAGATAGACAACTTTCCCAAATCTTGCTTGCTTTCCTAATTTTTATTTAACCGCAGCTAAACGCGGAATAACTCCTAACTGTCCCTGTATCATTTTTGCTTTGGCAACTGCCATTGATCTTCTTTTTTTTGCGCCTCTAAGCAAAAATAAAACTGATTCTGAAACATTTGTATTTGGAACGAATTTATTGTACTCCATATATTTAAATACTCCCTATTAATGCCTACCAACTTCGATTTTTTTATCCCACATAAACTTAATCGGTTCGATTTAAATTTTACTTTAGGTTTTTAAATAAAAATCAACAAAAATTGAAACATTAGTTAACAATTAAATATTAACTAGCCGACGTGTGTAATTTTTTAAATCCTGTCAGTGAAATATAATCTGACTTCAAGTAGTTTAGATAATTAATATTTTAAAAAATAATTGATAAATAAAAAACCAATATTGCAAAAACAAAATGGCGAGCAGGGAGCGAAGCGACCACAGCGAGCCAAAAACCACCCCCTGCCCCCTCCCTTGAGGGAGGGGGCAGGGGGTGGGTGTCAAAAACTGATTTATCAAATTTTTTTTAAAAAAGGGATTTTAAAATATTATGAATTTTGGGACAAGAATTTTACCTGACAACAGAATAGAATTTAATTTTTGGGCGCCTGACTCAAAAACAGTGGATTTATGTGTAAAAAATCCAAATGTCCATTTGAGCTTTGAAATTCCCATGAAATCCAAAGGTGACGGCTGGTTTCAGTTAATTACAGACCATGTAAAAGCCGGCGCGAAATATCAGTTTCGGCTTGCTGACGGATTGCCTGTTCCTGATCCGGCTTCGCGCCGACAAGAATCAGACGTACATAGTTCGAGCATTGTCATAAACCCCGCTGAATTTAATTGGGGTGATGACAATAAATGGAGAGGTCTTCACTGGAATGAAGCTGTGATTTATGAAATTCATACAGGAACTTTCACAAAAGAAGGCACTTTTAATGCACTTGCAGAAAAACTTGATTATCTTGCAGCTTTAGGAGTTACGGCTATTCAACTTATGCCTGTCTCGGATTTTCCGGGGAAAAGAAATTGGGGATATGACGGAGTTTTGCCATTCGCCCCTGATAACACTTATGGAACTCCCGATGACCTGAAAAACCTTATAAAAACTGCCCACGCTAACGGCTTAATGGTTTTACTGGATGTTGTCTATAACCATTTTGGACCGGAAGGAAATTATTTACATGTTTACGCAAAGTCAAAATTCTTTAACTCTAAAGAAAAAACACCATGGGGTGACTCTATAAACTTTGAAAACAGAAACGTACGGGATTTTTTCATTCAAAACGCTCTTTACTGGCTGGAAGAATATCATTTTGACGGATTAAGATTTGATGCGGTTCATGCTATAAAAGATAACTCCAAAATCCATATACTAAAGGAAATTGAACAAACAATAAAAGAAAAATTTAAAGACCGGCATGTCCACCTGATACTTGAAAATGACAATAATGAAGCAGAACACTTAAAATCTTATACGGCGCAATGGAATGACGATTTTCACCATGCGATGCATGTTATTTTGACAGGAGAAAAATCCGGTTACTATGAAGATTTTTCAGACGAAAAAACTCCGCGCAAGCCTGTTTATTATCTTGCAAGAACTTTAGCCGAAGGTTTTGCATATCAGGGAGAAGAATCAACCTACAGGGGCGGTATACCGCGAGGAGAAAACAGTAAAAATCTTTCAACTACTAACTTTATAAACTTTCTGCAAAACCATGACCAGACAGGAAACAGATTTTTAGCGCAAAGAATAAATAAACTTACATCAACAGAAGCTCTTAAAGCAGCCGCATGTATTTATCTTCTTTCCCCGACAATTCCTATGATATTTATGGGAGAAGAATTTGGCTGCGAACAGCCGTTTCATTTCTTCTGCAACTTTGAAGAAACCCTTGCAAAATCCGTAAAACAAGGGCGGATGAAAGAATTTTCAAAATTCTCAGATTCTTTAAACACAAATATATTAACTAAAATTCCTGATGCGACTTCGGAAGAAATGTTTATGGAATCTAAAATTGACTGGGACAAACCTGCAACTGATCAAAATCTTGAAACCTTTGATTTTTACAGAAAAATGCTTGAAATCAGGAAAAAACAAATAATTCCGCTTATTCCAAAACTTCTGCATTCTTATACACACTTTGAAATAATCAGCGATAACCTGTTTTTCGTCAAATGGAAAAGCAAAAACGGACAAATATTAAAACTTTTAGCCAATTTGAGCGATAAAACCTACAATTGTCATTGCGAGGAGGGGCAAAGCCCCGACGCGGCAATCTATTCAAATAACAATACCCGACAGATTCTCACGTTCGCTTCGCTCGCTCAGAATGACAATTCCATATTAATCGCAGAATCCCAAGAAAACAGCTATCAAAAGCTAAAAGAACAAAAACTAATAACAAATTGGGGAGTTTATTGGTTTTTAGGTGCGTAAATGAAAACAAAAAAGCAGCAATATAAGACAAAAATTCCGATTTCTACTTATAGATTGCAATTTAATAAGCATTTTACGTTCAAAGATGCTGTAAAAATCATTCCTTACCTGAAAGAACTCGGTGTTTCTCATTGCTATTCCTCCCCTATCCTGTGGGCAAAGAAGGGAAGCCTCCATGGGTACGACATAATTGACCACAGCAAACTCAACCCCGAAATCGGCTCACATGAAGATTTTAATGAACTCGTAAACCTGATTGATAAAAGCAAAATGGGCATAATCCTTGATATTGTTCCAAATCACATGGGAATTTGCTGCAAAAACAAATGGTGGGTTGATATTCTGGAAAACGGTCAGGCTTCTCAATACGCAAATTTCTTTGATATTGACTGGAAACCCATTAAAAAAGAACTCTCCGGCAAAATCCTCGTCCCCGTTCTCCACGACCATTACGGAAATCTCCTTGCCAACGGGGAATTTAAACTAAATTTTGATAAGGAAAAAGGCAAATTTAAACTGCTTTATTTTGACCATGAATTTCCGATAAATCCATCTTCTTACACTATGATTATGGAACACAGGATTAACAAGCTGGAATCCTCGCTTGGATACAGCCATCAAAACTTTTTAGAATACCAGAGCATAATGACTGTGTTTAAAAACCTTCCTAAAACACATGAAACAGAGGTTGAGAAGACAAAAGAGAGAAACAGGGAAAAAGAAATTGCTTACAAAAGACTGTCCGAGCTTTGTAAAAAAAATAATTCAGTCGCAAAATTTGTTGAAGAAAATCTTTTGGACTTCAGATGTCATCCTGACGATATTCTTGCATGTCAAAGAGTGCATGAAGTTCTTGAAGATCAGGCATATAGACTTGCTTACTGGCGAGTTTCCTCCGACATAATTAATTACAGAAGATTTTTTGACGTAAATGCTCTTATAGGGCTGCGCGCTGAAAATTCTTCGGTTTTTAACGATACTCATTCTGTAATTCTTGACTTAATAGAGCAAAAAAAAATACATGGCTTAAGAATTGACCATCCTGACGGACTTTTAGATCCTTTGAATTATTTTAAGAACCTGCAAACAGCCGCAGGAAAACGGCTCGGCATAAGCTTTGACGGTTCGGACGAAAAACATCTGTCATCGGAAAAACTTCCTTTTTATGTGGTTGCGGAAAAAATCGTTGCCCCGTTTGAAAAACTTCCGCAAAATTGGGCTATTCACGGGACTATAGGATACGAATTTTTAAATAACGTCAACAATCTCTTTCTGGACAACAAAAATTCAAAGAAATTTTCCCGAATTTACCATAGATTCATAAATAAAGAGATTGATTTCAATGAATTAGTCATAAAATGCAAAAAAACCATAATGAGAACAGCTCTAACCAGTGAACTAAGCACGCTTTCAAACCATTTAAGCCAAATGTCTGAAAAATATTACAGCGCGAGAGATTATACCCTTAATAGCCTCAGGGAAGCGCTTACTGAAATTATAGCGTGTTTCCCCGTATACAGAACATATATTTCAGCGGAAGAAAAAAACAATAAAGACACAGATTATATAAAATGGGCTGTCGGACTGGCAAAAAAAAGGAGTATGTCAACAGATCCGTCTATTTATGATTTTATAGAAAAAATATTGCTCTGCGAATTTGAAACAGACAAAGAATCAGAAATTTACGGGGAAATTTTAAATTTTGCGATGAAATTTCAGCAATACACAGGACCTTTGATGGCAAAAGGACTTGAAGACACAAGTTTTTACAATTACAACAGGCTTATTTGCCTGAACGAAGTAGGTGGAAATCCTTCAAACTTCGGAATTTCCGTTAATGATTTTCATAATGGAAACTTGAACAGACTAAATACAACTCCTCATGGACTTCTTGCGACCTCCACACATGACACAAAACTTTCAGAAGATGTCAGAGCCAGAATATGCGCTCTTTCAGAAATTCCTGATATATGGCAGAAAAAAATCAATAAATGGAGCAAAATAAATAAATCAAAAAAAACAAAACTTGATAACTTTTTCATACCTGATAAAAACGACGAATACCTTTTTTATCAGGTCTTAATAGGCATCTGGAACGAGGAATGTTCTGATAATCAAAAAATGCGGGAACTTAGCGAAAGAATTGAAAATTATATGATTAAAGCAGTCAGGGAAGCGAAAACCCATACCAGCTGGATAAATATAAACTCTCAATACGAAAATGCTTTATGCGAATTTACAAGAAGAGTTTTAAATTCTCCCGAAAATCATCCTTTCTGGAAAGAATTTTTGCTTTTTCATAAGGATGTTTCATTACGAGGCTATATTAATTCAATTTCTCAAATAACTCTTAAGTTTACCGGTCCCGGAGTTCCAGATATTTATCAGGGCAATGAATTATGGAAATATAATCTTGTTGACCCCGACAACAGAAATCCTGTTGATTTCAATAAATTTCAAAAACTTTTTAAAGAAATCAAACCTTTTTTAAAAAGCCCTAACGAAGATTTTTCTTTTCTTTTTCCTCTGGAATCAGGAAAATTAAAACTTTTTATATCCACAATGCTTTTAAACTTAAGGAAAAAACATCCTGACTTGTTCAAAAAAGGCAACTACATTCCTCTTGAAGTTAAAGGCTCAAAATCAGAAAATCTTGTTGCTTTTGCAAGAAATTTTGAAAATGAAACGATTATAGTTGCTGTTCCAAGACTTATTTATCACATGATCTCCAAAGAAAAACCATTCCCTATAGGAGAAGAAGTTTGGAAAGACACAAAAATAATTTTGCCTGATGACTACAAAAATTTTAAATGGCAGGATATTTTTACCGGAAAAATTTTTAATTCAGAAACAGAAATCAAAACCGGAAGCATAATAAATTTACTTCCGGTCAGTGTTCTTTATTCAAATTCAGCGTTACATAAACAGATAACTTGTCTTAGTTGATTTAGAATTATTTTCATAACTATCTTTTACAAAAGAGTTAAGACTTTTTTGAATATTCAAATCAATCTGATCATAAGAATTATCGTTAATACGATAAATTTTCATTTCTGCAATGTTATCAAGACGCATTATCTCGTCAAGCAACTTTTGTGACTTCATAAAATAAATCTCCTCCTCATTATTTTTAAAAACCGAGCCTGATAAATCTCTTAATAAGATAAAAACATTTGAATATAAAATATTGCTATATTGCATAGAAAATATATGTTTTTGTTTACAATTCGTTACAGCTTCTATTGAGGCGAATTCTGATTTAAATTCAGAATTAAAATCGGAAGCATAATAAATATGCTTCCGATCAGTGTTCTTTATTCAAATTTAAACTTAAAAATCACATAAGAAATTCAATCTTGCTTTCTTCTCCGAGCGTATTTCTGTTTTTTTCTTTTATAAATTTACCCAGAGCAGCTTTTGCGGCATTATTATCTGCCATAGCTTTTGCTTCTCTGGCTTCTTTTTCTTCATGATAACGCATTAACTCGTCAAGATATTTTTTTGCTAACATATACAATTCCTCGTTATTACAAATTAACTGCTAATTAAAATTAACTGCTAATTAAATAAAAACATTTAAGCGCAAAATATTGCTATCAAAATTTTATTACATTATAAACCCAATAGATTTTTCACCCAGATTATTTTTTATAGTTTCTTTTATAAAATGTTGAAAACCTTTTTGAACATCAAAAAGGTTTCTTTCAACAAAACGCCCGTTAATCTGATAAGTTTTAGATTCATAAATATCTTGTTTTTTAATAATTTCATCAAGCAAATTTTGTGACAACATAAAAATCTTGCCTCTTACTCATTAATTACACACCGTCTTCTAATTAAATAAAAACATTTGAATTCAGGATATTGCTATCGTATGTGTAAAATATATACGATTCGTTGCAATTTGTTACATTTTGAAATTAAAATCTGCTAAATTAGACCTTAATTTCACTTTAAATACCTAGAAGCAAGCATATTAAGAAATGTTAAAATAAATTATTTTTTATTATTACACTTTATTTCTTATCTTTTAAAAAACGATTTTGATTTTGACTAACAAGTTTTATTTTTAGTGTCATTTATACATTTGTAGAGAATTATAAAAAAATCACAAACTTTTCTATATTTTCGAATAGCAGGTAAATTATATAAAAAGAGGAAAAAATTTATGCAAATCAAACCGTTTTTAGCAAAAATTACAGCAGGAACAGCGACTATATTAACATTAGGCGCAGGCGAAGTTGGAGCCGCTTCGGCAAAAAAAGCATATTCTTTACTTGAAAAGGAAGGGATTGTTATCGCTGAAAAATACACACCGAAAGCAGATTCTTTTAAAACAGTTGCATCGAACATAGCTGATATGCAAATGCCAAACATTCCCACAACCCCACCAAACTCAATGACTAAACTTCGTTCAGGACAAAATTCAGGCGGAGCTGTTTTTAAAAACCCTGATGCAACAATGGGCGAATATGTTGCAGCAACTGATTCAGGCAAAATTTATTTAATCGGCGCAGAATGTGATCCTATAAGCGCCACCAGAAAAGTTTCAAATTATCTTCCCGGCGTGTTCAATGACGGAAAAGATACTGTTATAAAAGGCGATAAAGTCGTTTATGACAAACTTAACTTAGACAATATGATGCCTTTCAAGCTCGATAAAAATGCTCCTGAAAGACTCGCAGAACCTTTTAGTGTAATAAAAGACGCTAAACACGGATTAGAAGTAAAAGCAGGTCTAAAATCCGGATCAGATCCATCGGGTGTGGATTTTTCAACAATCGGAGTAAATACAATATACAATAGTAAATCTCATGAACTTGGAAAAGGCTTTACCGGCTCCTACAGCATCGAAGGAAATTATGCCAATATAAAAACCAAAACCAATGGTAATGGTCCAAAAATTACTGAAGTAAGCTTTCAACCCGCAAACGGAATAGAAGATGGTAATATCACTCCAATTATTCTTGACAAAACAACAATGGGAAATATAAATCCTGAGAATTATACAATGCCCGAAAACTTTATTATTCCAACTCTAAAATCTGTTACCCCTGATAAAAAAGAAATGACATACAATGTTTTCGGAATAAATGCAAACGGCATGGTAAAAACTCCTAACCTTCTAAAAAGCGATTCTGCCGAAGTAAAAGGTTTTGTAAATTTAAATGCTCAGGGCAATTATATTACAACCCAAGGAAAATCTTTGGTCAGCGGTGAAACCTATAGCGCTAATAACGGAGATTTTGCCGGTGGAGTATATTCAGGTTTTACGGGAAAAGTCGGTGATGCCAACAAAGAAGCCCATGCTACAGGTTTTGGCGGCGTAAAAATTGAAAAAATGACTGATATTAAAGAAAATGTTGGAACTCAAAATGCTGTTGTATATGGAGGAGAAGTCGGAGGCTCCTATATAAAAGACTTAAACGGTCATAAAGTGACTCTTTCGGGAAAAACTTCTAATGTACAGGTAAACGCACCTGAATACACTGTCAACAGTTTACTTGCAAGAGGTGATGCATCAGTACAAAAAGGTAATCATACAATTTCCGGTTTTACTCAATATGATAATACAACAACAAATTTACCTGTAGGCAAACATGCAGAAAGCAATTTAACTTACGGAGGCGGTTATGATTACCGTATCAATAAAAACACCAATGCGGGAGTTAATTGCTCAACAACAGGACAAGATGTTAGTTGTACTTCCAATTTCAATTTAAAATTCTAAAAACATCGTATAAACTAAAAAATCCCTGTGGTAAGACTACAGGGATTTTTTACATGTTTCGCCTGCTAAAGATATAATAAGATATAATAAGATATAATTAAATTGATATATAAATTAAAGATAAATAAAATGAACAAATTTATAGAAGTTAAAAATTTAATCAAGGAATTTCCCATCAAAAAAGGCTTTTTCAACAAACAGGTGGGTGCTGTCCATGCCATAAACAATATAAGTTTTGATATTTTCAAAGGCGAAACATTAGGTCTTGTAGGAGAATCAGGCTGCGGAAAATAGTTATTGCTATGTTGTGTCTTAGGTTTGATACCGCCAACAAGCGGCTCAGTGAAAATTAACAACATAGAAATAACTTCCTCCGACTCAAAAACTATTCAACACCTTAGAAAAAAAATGCAAATTATTTTTCAAAACCCGTACTCAAGCCTTAATCCGAGAATGACTGTAAAAGATATTTTGAGAGAGCCTTTTATAATTCATGAAAAAAATCTTTCTAAAAAAGATGTGGATAAAAAATTAATTGAACTTCTGGATATGGTGGGTATGGGCGAAAACGTGCTTAACAGATATCCGCACGAGTTTTCCGGCGGTCAAAGACAAAGAATAGGAATAGCCAGAGCGTTAACCCTCAGACCTGAATTTATAGTAGCTGATGAGCCTGTGAGCGCACTTGATATAAGTATTCAAGCGCAGATTATTAACCTTATGCAAAAACTCAAAAATGAGCTTAATTTAACTTATTTATTTATATCACACGACTTAAGCGTCATAAGATATGTATGTGACAGGGTTGCCGTAATGTATCTTGGCGAAATCGTAGAAATAGCGCCAACTCAAGAATTATACTCAAACCCGAAACATCCATATACGCAAGCATTGTTGAATTCTGTTCCTGTTCCTGACCCGAATAAAGATCTTTCATCAAGAATTATATTAAAAGGCGATTTGCCTAGTCCTGTGACCATGCCTTCGGGCTGCAAATTCCATACAAGATGTCCTTATGTTATGGATATTTGTTCAAAAGTCGACCCTGAATACACCAAAATTTCCGAAGATCACACAGCAAAATGCCATCTTCTAAATTAAAATCCACTGTCATTGCGAGGCATACAACGACTTTTGAATATTTTGATTTAACTAACAAAGCAAAATGCCATCTTCTAAATTAAAATCCACTGTCATTGCGAGGCATACAACGACTTTTGAATATTTTGATTTAACTAACGAAGCAATCTGTCTCTTTTAGAATAAAATCTATAATAGATTGACGCGTCAGGGCTAAAGCCCTTCCTCGCAATGACAACGCACTAAAGATATTTTATTACCACTATTTATTTTTTTCAGGTAAAATATTATTCTTGGTCTAAATTTTAAAAAATCACTTAAGGAGAAATAATAAATGCCGGAATTAGTAAAAGCTTGTATTAGAGACATCCCTGACTTTCCAAAACCCGGAATAATATTCAAAGATATAACTACCGCAATTAAAGACCCTGAAGCATTCAGAAGAATTGTTGACTTTATAACAAACGAATTTAAAGACGCTGGAGTGGATTATGTTGCAGGTATCGAGTCAAGAGGATTTATCTTTGGCGCGCCGGTTGCTTATAATCTTGGAGCAGGACTTGTAATAGTAAGAAAACCGGGCAAACTTCCGGCTGAAGTTGAACAGGTTGAATATGCTCTTGAATACGGCACAGACTGCGTAGAAATTCATAAAGACGCTATCGAGCCGGGTAAAAAAGTTCTTCTTATTGACGATCTTCTTGCAACAGGCGGAACTGCCGCAGCTTCCTATCATCTTATTGAAAAAATCGGAGGAATTCCTGTCGGTATTGCTTTTGCAGTAGAATTAACATTCTTAGACGGCAGAGAAAGACTCACCGGAAATAAAGACGTTAAATTGGTTTCAATGGTTAAATATTAATGAAATGTTATTTGTGTGAAAACACAGATCATCTGGATGTAAAAGGAGAGGTAAGAGACAATCCCGATATAAAAATCAGGAAATGCAGCTTTTGCGGTCTTGTTTTTCTCGATAATTCCAGCCATATCGACGATAATTTTTATGAAAACAACGGCATGGCAAATACAATAAACATAAATTGCAATTTTGCAGAAACAGATGCCTTTGATACACAAAAACGTTTTAATCTTTATAACACACAACTTATAAACAAACGGGTGCTTGATTTTGGCTGCGGAAGCGGAAGTTTTCTTGCATGGATGAAAAAAGAAAATATTACACCGCATTTATTCGCTCTTGAGCCTAATCAAAAACATTTTGATTTTTTAAACTCCAACTTTACACTTTATAAGTCAATAGATGAGATTCCTGACAAAAGTCTTGATTTTATAACAATGTTTCATGTCATGGAACATCTAAAAGACCCTCTGGAGATATTAAACGCGCTTTATAATAAGCTGGATGTGAATGGCAAAATAATTATAGAAGTTCCAAACTGTGATGATGCGCTGTTAAGTCTTTATGACAGCAATGCATTTTCTAAATTTACTTACTGGAGCTGCCATTTATATTTATTTAATAACGAGACTCTTAAAGTTTTACTGGACAAAACACCTTATAAAATTGATTATATCAAACAATATCAGAGATACTCCTTTGCAAACCATGTTTATTGGCTGGCAAAAGGAAAACCGGGCGGGCATATCGAATGGAACTTCCTTGATGATAAGAATTTACAGGCTATTTATGAGGAAAAACTTGCTGAATTAGGCAAATGTGATTCTGTTATTGCAATGATTTCCAAGTAAAATTTACCCGTCAATAAATCTCAATATAGTCAAAGTTATTCTTTCCTTGTATACTACAAGGAAAGAATAAGTAGTAAGTATTGGTACATAAAAGAAAAAATGATAAAAAACATTAGAAATTTCTGCATAATAGCACACATAGACCACGGGAAATCAACTCTGGCTGACAGATTGCTAGAAAAAACAGAAACTGTAGCCAAAAGAGATATGATGGCGCAACTTCTCGATACTATGGATATCGAGAGGGAAAGAGGCATTACTATCAAACTTCAGGCAGCAAGAATGGATTATACCGCTAATGACGGCAATAATTATATTTTAAATCTTATTGATACACCAGGTCACGTTGATTTCAGCTACGAAGTTTCACGAAGCCTTGCCGCGTGTGAAGGTGCGCTTCTTGTCGTTGATGCAACACAGGGCGTAGAAGCTCAAACTATGGCAAATGTTTATCTTGCCATAGAACAAAACCTTGAAATAATTCCTGTTATAAATAAAATTGATCTCCCAAGTGCTGACCCTGAAAGGGTTAAACATGAAATAGAAGAATTATTAGGCATTGACTCTTCAAATGCAGTACTTGTAAGCGCAAAATCAGGTATCGGAATAGAAGATGTACTTGAAGCAATAGTAAAATATGTTCCTGCTCCGGAAGATACCTCCAATAAACCACTAAGAGGTCTTGTTTTTGACAGTTATTACGATCCTTTCCTTGGAACAATCGCTTATTTCAAAGTTATGGACGGAAATATCAAAACAGGCGATAAAATAAGATTTATGGCAAACAAAAAAGAATTTGAAGTTCTGGAACTTGGCTATATGAAACCGCAAAGATGCCCTGCAAAAGAACTTAAAACAGGGGAAGTCGGCTATCTTGCAGCTTCAATAAAAGAAGTTTGCCAGCTTGTCGGGGATACTATCACTCTGGTAGAAAATTCAGCCAAAGAAGCGCTTCCCGGATATAAAAAAGCTGTTCCCATGGTTTTTTGCGGAATGTATCCTGTCGATAATGACCAATACCACGAACTTAAAGACTCTCTTGACAAACTCAAACTTAATGACTCAAGTATCACTTTTGAACCGGAAACATCTTCCGCTCTGGGTTTTGGTTTTAGGTGCGGGTTTTTGGGGCTTCTTCACATGGAAATTGCGCAGGAAAGACTTGAAAGAGAATACAACCTTTCTCTTATAACAACAGCTCCAAGCGTTATTTACCACGTGTATAAAAATGACGGCACGATGATACAGATTGACAACCCTGCAAATTTACCATTACCGCAATATTTAAACTACATTGAAGAGCCTTACGTTAAATTAAATATATTTACTCCAAATGATTATACAGGAGCTTTAATGGATTTGGCGCAGACAAAGCGCGGTATTTTCAAGAATATGCGTTATATTGATGACAAAAGAGTAGATATTGAATATGAACTTCCTTTAAATGAGCTTGTTACAGACTTTTATGACCAGCTAAAATCCCGTTCAAAGGGATATGCAAGTATGGATTATGAATTTAGCGAATATAAAAAATCCGATCTGGTAAAACTCGATGTAATTCTTGCGGGTGATGTTGTTGATGCCTTAAGTACAATTGTACACAGGGATAATTCGTTTTATATAGGGCAAAAACTTGCAAGCAAGCTCAAAGAAATAATCCCGAAACAGATGTTTGAAGTGCCAATTCAAGCAGCAATCGGAGGAAAAGTAATTGCAAGAACAAACGTAAAAGCAATGCGTAAAAATGTTCTAGACAAGTGCTACGGCGGCGATATTACCAGAAAGAAAAAATTGCTTGAAAAACAAAAAGCCGGTAAAAAACGCATGAAAGCAATCGGCAAAGTAGAAGTTCCACAAGAAGCATTTATGGCTGTTTTAAGCTTAGAAGAATAACATTATATTGAATTTTTTGGATTTTTCGTTGATATTACAAAAAGAAATCATGCTAAAATTAAAAAATATTAAGGCATAAAATTATGAAATTAAATAAAATACTTGAAATTATCGAAGAATTAAACAATAAACTTAAAGTAAGTTACCCCGACTTTAAAGGAGTTTATCTTTACGGTTCTGTAGCCAGAGGAGATTTTTCCAACGATAGCGATATAGACCTTGTTGCTTTGTTTGACGAAATAAATTATGAAAAAGAGCTGGCAATATACGGGATAACCGGCGATGTGGAATACAAACATGATATTTTTTTTGACATACAACCTATGACAAAGCAGGATCTGGAAAGAAACCCTTTTTATTTTGAAGAAGTTACCCAAAAAGGCATGTTTTATGCAGCATAGCAAGAAAGAACTTGTTGAAATAAGTATTGAAAAAGCAAAGACGGCTTTAAGTGATGCAAGTTTTTCTTTTTCCAATGACAGATTATATAATGCTCAAAACAGAATATATTATTCGATTTTTTATAGCGCAACAGCTTTATCTTATTTGTTTGATAAAGTAACTTCAAAACATAAAAATTTACTGCACTGGTTTAATAAAAAATTTATACACGAAGACAAAATTTTTGAACCTATTTTTTTCACATTTTATAAAAAAGCATATGAAAACAGACATAAAAGTGATTATGAATTTACTTGGAAACCTAATAAAGAAGAAGTAGAAGCTGATTTAAAAAATACTGAAGTTTTTACAAATGCTGTTGAAGAATTTATAAGAAAAAACTGGTTAGAGGAATAAAAACATGATTACAGACGACACATTGGTAATGATTATGGCAGGCGGTGAAGGGAAAAGACTTTATCCGCTTACAAAAGACAGAGCAAAACCCGCAGTGCCTTTCGGCGGGCGCTACAGAATTATCGATTTTGTAATGAATAACTTTATCAATTCAGGCTTTTATAAAATAAAAGTTTTGACACAGTTTAAGTCAGATTCTTTAAACAAGCATATTTCCCGCACATGGCCTGCCACACCGATTTATGGACAATTTATTGATCTTGTCCCCGCACAAATGAGAACAGGCGGAGAATGGTACCAGGGAACAGCCGATGCAATTTACCAAAACTTAAATATAATTTATGATATCGAACCCAAATATGTTTGTATATTCGGCGGAGATCACATCTACAAAATGGATGTAAGACATATGCAGAAATATCACAGAAAAAAGAATGCAGACCTGACAATTTCCGCTATTCCCGTCCCTGTTGAAATGGCGGGAGAATTTGGAGTTATGGTTATAAATGAAGACTGGAAACTTATAGGATTTCAAGAAAAACCTAAAGAAAACCCTGCGACAATTCCGGGAAGACCTGATATGGTTCTTGCTTCAATGGGAAATTATATTTTTAATACGGATACTCTTCTTAAAGAACTTGAAATCAATGCCCAAAGACCTGACAGCAGACATGATTTTGGATATGACATAATTCAAAATATGTATTCGAGAGCAAACGTCTATGTATACGACTTTAGCCGGAATCATATAAGGGGAATGACTGAAACAGAAAAAGGCTACTGGAAAGATGTAGGCTCTATAGACGCTTACTGGCAAGCAAATATGGACTTACTGGAAGCATTGCCGGAATTTGACTTATATAATCAGGACTGGCCGCTCAGGACAGAAAACCATAACCTGCCCCCTGCTAAATTCATCTGGAAAGAATCGGAACGTGTGGGTATGGCAACCAATTCACTCGTTTCAGAAGGCTGCGTAATAAGCGGCGGTCAGATTAACAGATGCGTTCTCTCTTTTAGCGTAAGGGTAAACAGTTTTGCTCATGTTGAAGAATCTATATTAATGGAAAATGTCAACATAGGAAGATACGCTAAAATAAGCAGGTCTATCATAGATAAAGGGGTATTTATTCCTCCTTATTACCAAATAGGCTACAATAAAGAAGAAGATATCGCCAGAGGATTTGAAGTTACGGAATCAGGCATTACGGTAGTTCCTAAAGGAGCAATTTTATGAAATTAACGAGTAAATTATTTATTTCAGGTTTAATAATAACTGCTTGTTTCACAGCAATATTTTTAAAACCCGAATCTACATCAGCTGTACCACCCAAAATAAATCTGGTTCCATCTGACTACACTACGGAAATAACGTGGGAAAAAGCTCAAAAACTTGATAAACCTATTGTTATTAATTTTTATGTAGACTGGTGTCATTTCTGTAAAGAATTTGCACCTGTTTTGGATAAATTAAGACAACAATACAGCTCAAAATACAGTTTTGTTTTTATTAATTGCGAAGATCCAAAAAACAAATTTCTTGTAAAAAAATTCAATATAGAAGCCTATCCGCATTTGTATTTAGTAGATAAAAAGAAAAACAAGAAAATTTATATTAATAATTCAAAATATCAAGATTTTCCATTATTAAAACAAGAACTTGATAAGTTTTTAAAATAAAGAAAAAAGCCGGCTTTTTTATAATCCAAACTCATTTTTTAAATTTTATGGCACTACACAAGGATCTCCCGAACCGCCTAAAGTAGCGCACAATTGGGCATCCGTATATGTATCAGGGGCAATACCACTATAATTGTCTGTCGCATCCAATTTGATTTTGTTGGCATATTGATCTTTTGTGTTACTACTATATCCTGCTAAATCTATATACATTTGATTAACAAGAGACTGATCTTGCGCCAGAGTACTTAACTTACCCTGAGTAAGCACCAACTGATAAAGACTAACGGATGTAGAATACTCCATACTTTTTGCAAAATTCAATAAATCCATTGTAAAAAAGTTTATGACCTGTTTTTTATTAGTTGCCGCCAAAGTACCAAGATATGTTGCAAAATTCGTTGTTAAGTTTATTGCCAGAGTATTTGAATCGTTTAGTTTAATCATCATCTCAAGCAGCGCCAATTTGACCGCGAGTTCATCGTTTCCTGCTGCGACTATTTTGGTCACAGCACTATCAACAACGTTTTTATATGCTGTTAATGCATTAAGATAATTTGTACGATCCGCACTACCCGGCATAGTGTTTGTTACTGTATCAAGTTGAACGGCATATTCCTGCATAATTTGCGCCATTTCTTGTAATCTACCCAAAGTACCGCTTGTTGTAACATAAGTAGCATTCGTTAAATTTAGCGTAACAATTTTTTCAACAGGAGAAACAACTGTAAGCCCTGCTACAGTAACATTTACATTAGTTACCAAATTTTGAGGATTTTCGTATTGTAATACTCTTCTCTCATTAAATACTTTTGTCGGATTTTTGTTTTTGAAAAGCTCTGACAAATTGTCTCCCAGCAGATAAAGACTCCCAAGACACAACGCTAATACAGCCACAGTTATACCAACAAATTCAAAAACACCCTGACCTTTAAATTTTTTCATTATTTCCGTCCACTTTTAATTATATATTTTGTAAACATATATTACGCACTTTTTAATTTATTATTCCATTTTTTTGTAAAACTTAACCTTTAATTTTTACTTTATTAATTTAATTTTACATTGATTTTTACATTATTTAAAAGATTCATAATTATTTGAAGAAATCATATTTTTTAAATAAAAAGCCTCTTCCATAACTATAGAAAGTTCTGTCATGAGTCCTAAAACACCTCTTATTCCAAAGTTTGGAAAAGGAATAAAATTATATTGATTGAAAAAATTAAACCCTGCGAGCGATAAATGAGGAATTTTATGCCCGATACACAAAGGCTTATCCTGAATTGAGCCTATCGCAAAATCAACTTCAGCCTGTTTTAAATGATTTCCGTAATCAAAATAAGACGGATTAATCAAAACAGTAAATTCAGCCTGATTTTCAATTTCTTTAAGCAACTCAATAGCTTCATCCATTGCTTTGTCAGTTTCAGCAATAAGCCCTATTACTTTAGGAACAATTCCAAAATCCCACAGCATACAACGCGCGAGAGAAGCCCCGAATTTTGCATGCGCAAGGATTCCGCACCGTTTTCCGTACATCAAAGTCGACATCCAACTAAAATTATAATTAAATCTAAGCTGCTTCTGCACAAATTTCTGGTCTTGAACTAAAATTTCTTTTGCTTTTTCAACACTTCCAAGCTTTTGGGCAAATTTCAAAAGCCATTCTTCCGTATTTGCAACACCTATCGGCAAAGGCAAATTTTCTTTTACCATATCAGAGTTCAAATCAGAGCATATTTTTTCAAAATTTCCCAATTTTTCCGATGAAAGAACATAATTATATTTGGCTTCCGCGAATTTTGAAAGCTCTTTCAAATCAAAATTCCTGCAAAGATTAAGGTTTACTTGAATGTCCGCACCTTGCAAAAGCCTTATGATTTCATCTGTGTCGTTTGTCCAATTTTTAGAGCCGATTAAATGCGGAGCTATAAGATTTATAGAGCCAGTTGTCATTCTCAGCGAAGGCGTAGCCGGAGTGTGAGAATCTAGGTGATTACCAATACCGGACAGATTCTCACACTCCCTTTGGTCGCTGAGAATGACAATGTCACGACATTTGTTTAACAATTCAGCCAAAACAGCATCTGTTCCGTGAACTAATCCGCCTGCAAACCCGGGAGTATCCAAGGCAATTATTTTTACCCCTGTTTCTTCTTCGACAACTTTTGCAGCTGTTTTAATATCATCCCCCACAATCGAAATCGCATCACTTGTTAATAAAAAAACAATTTCAGGCGTTTTATTTCTGGCAATAGCTTGATTTATAGAAGTTCTCAGGGTTGATAAAAGTTTTTCATTCCCTCCCTGAATACAGTCAGCTTCATTTAATCCTGTGGGAATAACAGGAACGTAGCTGCCCCCCGGTATTTGATCGGAGCGAAAATGCGTTGCTTCTATGTTACAGCCTGATATTCCATGAAATATTATAAGCGTGTTTTTTATTCCCGAAGCTGTAAGCGTGCTGCCTACAAAACTTCCGGGTCTCATTAAATCCTTATATTGCCTGTCTGATTTAATTATATTCATTATTTTCGTCCAAATTCATAAAATTCCCCATGTACTCTTCCGTACAAAGTCGCTTTTTTATTGCCTGAAGAAAATTTCAACACTTCGATTATATTTTGATAAAGAGCTTTCGCTCCTCTAAATCCGACACCTCTTCCCGGAGCATTTATTACACGTCTTAAATGAACCCCTGTTTCAACTCTTGGAATATTTTCAGCATCAAATATTCCTGCTTTTGCCATTGGAAAAACATCCTGAGTAAAATAAACATACTGACCCTCTTCTAACTCAAGAGATTTTACAACTTCTGTTATATCTACGGGCTGCTGATTAGCATAATTTCCTGTAAGTATCTGAGGATCAAAGCCGTCCCACAAAAAATAGTCTACATCAATTTTTTTTGCTTTCAACTCTACAGGATGAAGCCCGAACAAATATGGAGTCATTCCCAGTTCCTGCAAAGCTCTGGCTAATGCCATAGGTCTTGCAAAAGCTGTTTGTGAATTTCTTCCGCATTCAATAAGCGCAACTTTGCCTTTTACAAGATTTTTCGTTTTATCAAATATTTCCTGCAATTCTAAAATTTCTTTACTGATAAAATCTTCAGCTTCTTTATGTTTGCCTGTATAAAAAGCCAATTCTCTTATCCACTTTGAAGTTGCCTCAATTCCTATAGGAATACTATGCCTTAAATAAGGTGTTTTAAATTTTTCTTCCATCTTTTCAGCAAGCGGCAAACCCCATGTAGGACAACTGATTACGTTAACAGAAGCCTGCGGCGCTGATTTTATATAATCATGATTTCCTGAAACTAAAATCCTATGGACTTTTAACCCTAACGCTTCAACCATTCTGGTTAATTCTGATGCATCATCAGGATACTTTCCGCGTCCTTTTCCACATCCCATACCACTCCCGTCGCGTTTTCCGCTGCAAGTTTTTTTCACAGGAGAACTATCCTGTTGCTCCTTGTATTGTCCGAGAATGTTTACGGTATTTTCAAGAATTACAGAAGGTGTTTCCATCATATCTGCATACTTTACAGTTACTTCTTCTATGGATTTTCCCAACGGTATCGAAGTAAAACCTGCTGACGGAATATAATCAATCTTCGCCTGACAATCTTTTTGGGCAATATTAATAGCTGTTTGAACATCATCAGCTATAAGAGCAGTAGAACATGTATCAAAAACACAAATATGTTCAGGCTTATAATCTTTAGCCACCTCTAATAATGTTTTTATTAATGCCTCACTGCCGCCATGAATTACAGAATTCTGGTCTATATTTGTAGTTGGCATATGCAAAAATGAATTTCCATAATAAAGAGAATAATTTGTCGAACAAAAATTCCGCACAGCCCACGCGCAATTAGTAGGTCCATGAATCACCGCCACCGAGTTTTTAGTCATTGCATAACTCGTAACAGCCATAATCAACTTGCACCATAACCCTTCATAACCGGGAAATCTTTTATTAATTTCGCAGCTTGCCGTTACAGGAGGAGTTTCGTCAAACATTTTGGAAACTTTTACCCACTTATATCCGGCTTTGTCCAGTTTTGAAGTCTTTAATTCCATTTATCTTATCATCCTATTGTCATTGCGAGCGAAGCGAAGCAATCTATATATTTTACATTTTTATTTACAAAGGAATAGATTGCCGCGTCGAGTCTTCGACTCTCCTCGCAATGACAGCTATTTCCTGTTTTGAAAGAGGTTCAGGAATAAATTTATCTTTATTATTCAGTATTTTATGGGCAAGATCAAAATAAACTCCAGCCTGCTCTGAATCAGGAAAAGCTTCTATGACTGTTTTGCCTTGAAGTTCTGCTTTTTGGACACAATCAGAGCGAGGAATCATTTGAATCACAGGCAATTTAAGTTTTTCGGCAAAATTTTCAATAATTTCTTTCTCGTTGGGCGTATTTCTAAGATTCCCTATAATTCCACCCAATCTTACTTTTAAGCCCTGCTCAGCAAACTGTTTTATACTGAATGCAATATTATTAGCAGCATAAAGCGCCATGTATTCTCCACTTGTAACAATATACACTTCTTCCGCAAACCCATGCCTGATAGGTTGGGCAAAACCACCGCACACAATATCACCAAGCACGTCATAAACTACTAAATTGATATTGTGTTGTTCAAAGATTTTATATTGTCTTATTAAATCAAGAGCAACCAGAACCCCCCTGCCTGCACATCCCTGCCCCGGAATTGGTCCACCCGACTCCATACACACAATATCATTAAACCCTTTATAAATAGCTTTCTGTATAGCCTCCTCGGAATTTCCATATTCTCGTGTTATATCAGAAATTGTATCTATAAATTTGCCGTCCATCAAGGTATTTACAGAATCGGCTTTCGGGTCACAGCCAATTTGAGCCGGTTTTATCCCCATGCCTGACAACGCAGCAGTTAAATTGCTAGAAATTGTTGATTTTCCAATCCCGCCTTTTCCATATAAAGCTATCTGTCTTATGTTTTCAGAATTATTCATTTTACTTAACCTGTGTTCTGTTATTGTCATTGCGAGCGACCAAAGAGGGAACCCGCTTTTTTGATACTCAATCAAAAAAGAAGGGGGATGCGGCAATCCAAAAATCGCTGTTTATTTTTAGTTTTAGATTGCTTCGTCACTTCGTTCCTCGCAATGACAACCAATTATACCATTTCTCTTTCTATTGAGTATTAATGAGAAAAAGTTTGTTTCTGTAGAAGCCTCCGCAGGCGAAGCCGAGGACAAGCGACGGAAGAAATAAACTTTTTTGAATGCAAATTAGTATTAATTAGAGTTTCTGTATACTACTAAAAATATCATGAATTTTAAATAAAAAAACCGGTACTGGATAGTACCGGTCATAATAGCTTTTACCAAAGGTTCATGGTGGGTTTCACCACGCTTTAAGCAAATAGCTATGATTCAATATATTCTTTAAGTTTTTTACTTCTATTAGGATGACGAAGCTTTCTGAGCGCTTTTGCCTCGATTTGTCTTATTCTTTCTCTTGTTACACCGAAAAGTTGTCCAACTTCCTCGAGAGTTCTTTGTCTTCCATCGTCCATACCGAATCTTAATCTTAATACATCTCTTTCTCTAGGTGATAAACTTCTTAAAACTTCCGCAAGATCTTCTCTAAGAAGTTCGTGAGCTACTGTCATCACAGGAGCATCCGCATCTTTGTCTTCGATAAAATCACCAAGTCTGCTATCTTCTTCTTTTCCGATAGGAGTTTCAAGAGAAAGCGGTTCTTGTGCTACTTTAATAATTTCTCTTAATTTGTTTATGGTGATGCCCATAGCTTGAGAAATTTCATCTTCGGTAGGTTTACGACTTAAGTCTTGAGCGAGTTTACGGGTAATTTTTTTAAGCTTGTTAATTGTTTCTACCATGTGAACAGGGATTCTGATTGTACGAGCCTGATCAGCAATAGCTCTTGTAATAGCCTGTCTAATCCACCAGGTAGCATAAGTACTGAATTTATAGCCTCTTTCGTGGTCAAATTTTTCAGCTGCTCTAATAAGTCCCAGGTTTCCTTCCTGAATAAGGTCAAGGAACAACATACCTCTGCCGACATATTTTTTGGCAATACTAACTACAAGCCTGAGGTTTGCCTGTACAAGCTTACGTTTTGCTATTGCTCCTATGTTTCCGCCGGTTACGATTTTTCTGGCAAGATCAATTTCTTCATCAGCGGTAAGCAATTGAATTCTGCCGATTTCCCTTAAATACATTCTGACAGGATCATCAAGAGGCACGCCTTTAGGTGGAGTGATATCAACTTCATCAACTTCCTCTTCAATATCGTCTTTAAGATCAATACTGTCTTCTTCCTGATCGATAAGAGCTCCGGGATCAGGTCTTCCAAACAAACTTGTTATCTGATCGCTGTCAATACTGTCTTCATCCCTAAGAAGCTCGTCTATTACTGCTGTTCCGCCGCCTTTTTTCCTGTATTCTTTGTCCATCATAACCAAAAGTGTACCCTCTTTATTTTATTATCTTCAACATTATTTTTGCTTTAAACGTCTGATTTGCTCTGTAAAATCAATTCCTTAACCAATTGCTGCTGTTCAAGAGAAGAACTATCATCTTTATTCGAGGCATAATATTGCATTTTTAGCTTATTTTGCTGCTCCGATAAAGCACATCGTCTTAAATACGCTATGTGATCTTTGATATATTGTTCCAGTGAACTTGTATTCATTCCTTTTTTTTCGTCAACCAAACATATTACATCCACTAAGACTTTTTTTGCTTCCTCATTCTCTGCCAATTTGGTGAATAGCTCGTTTGACAATTTTTCAGGATCAGTTATTTCTTTCAATGATTTACTAATTTCGTTTTTGATTAACGAGATATTTTCTTCAGTGAAATTAACCTCCTCTAAATAATTATTAATACACAAAGGTGAGAGTTTTTCACTATTTAGAAAATACAAACTCAGTAAATTTTTCTGTGCTGAAATATGATTTTCTTCTAAATTTTGCCTTTTTTCCTGATTTAAAATTTTCTCCTTTTTTATTACTTTTTGTAAACTCTTTTTAACTTCAATATTAAGTGATTCTTCATCTATCAGTAGTTTTGCTGAAACGAGTTTAATATATTCGTTTCTTATAATGGAATTTCTTATGTCTGAAAGTATCGGTATTAAGTCCTGTATAATTTTTGATTTTTCTTGAGGAGTTTGAGTTTTTTCTTTTACTTTCATTATCCTATTTATTTGGTAATCTATCAAAAGGGGTGCTTGATTTACAACTTTTTTGTATGCGTCTAATCCTTCTGTTCTTATAAATTCATCGGGGTCTTTTCCTGTAGTATTCGATATAACTCTTATTTCGCAAACTGAACGATTATTTTTATCGGACATTTCCGCGAAATTTTCATCAAACTGTTTTATATCTCCCAGTCCTGAAAAAACCGATTTAATAATCTCAGCACCACGGTCTGTCGCATTAATTCCTGCCTCATCTGAATCAAATGCCAAATATATCCTTCTCGAGTCAGAATATCTGGCGAGTATTTTTATATGCTGTTCCGTTAACGCCGTTCCTAACGTGGCAACCACGTTGGTAAGACCGTGAGTATGCGCTGAAATTACATCGAAAAAACCTTCCATTATTATTACACTGTCCTGCTCTTTTATGGATTGTTTTGCCTGATAAAGAGCAAACAGGCTTCTGCTTTTGTTAAACACCGGTGTGTCCGGTGAATTTAAGTATTTTGGATTCTGATTGTCTTCAAGAGCTCTTGCTCCAAATGCAATAAAATCACCTTTTTCATCCTGAATAGGAATCATTATCCTGCCTCTAAAACGGTCAAGATAACCTTTTCCCGAGGTTTTTTCCGAAACAAGTCCTGCTTTGTTCAACAGGTCTAATTTGTCACCCTGAACTTGTTTCAGGGTCTCAGATGCTGAAACAAGTTCAGCATGACCATTTTGAAAGTAATTTATCAAGCTGTCATAACTATTCAGGGAGTAGCCGATTTTAAATTTTTCAATAACTTCTTCTGTTATGTTCCTTTTAAAGAGATAATCTCTTGCTTTAACAGCTTCGGGAGCATCCAGAAGAAGTTTATTGAAATACCTCACTGCCTCTTGATTCACTTCCAATATTTGGTTTTTGATTTCCGTTTTTTCTGGAGAAAAATTTTGTGTTTGAATAGGGATGCCAAATTTCTGCGCCTGTTCAACAATTACTTCATAAAAAGTATTATTGTTGATTTTCATCAGAAAACTTAT
>Ga0209417_1002120_pt1 | contig 32421 bp, 34 predicted proteins | sample RifGroF2_FD_184002 | JGI IMG/M metagenome (GOLD analysis project Ga0209417, IMG submission 184002) | Groundwater microbial communities from Rifle, Colorado, USA - Groundwater F2 (SPAdes) (version 2) | ecosystem: Environmental > Aquatic > Deep subsurface > Groundwater | place: Rifle, Colorado... | reverse complement strand
TTTCAAGCACCCCCTGGCCGCAATCAACGATTACCCCGCCCGACAAATCGACGAACTGCTGCCCGCCCAATTCCAAAAGGCCCACGCCCCCGCTTGATCTCGCCCTGGGTTCACCGGACGCTTACGCTTAAGCGGCGTTGCCCTGAATTGTATATCGGGCAGAACCAAGCTTAGTTTGTCGTCGAGTTGGTCTTGGGCGGGGCACATAGTGGGAAGCACGATGGCAAGGCAGAGCGAAAGCATCCACGGCGTTGATATTCTCATCAAGGACCTCCTGATATGAGGGTAGGGGATTCAGTTGCGGAATTGAAGCTTAATAAATAGAGGATGGGTTCTGCCAAGTCCATGATTATGCCGAGTTTCATTCCAGTAGATTCCGATGGAGCCGTGAAACCATCTTGGTGTTTCCCTTTAGTGCGAATTCATGTAGCATGATAACTTCTAAGTTCGACAAACTTATCTGGGACAAAAATGGGAACTCGCCAGAACAGGGATAGACTGAAGAAGATTGAGAACCACGTTAAATCACTTCAAGAGCTGCTGGTTCGAGCGTATTCGCAGTTTCTGTTCGTGCGCCCTATGCTCGCCAATCACACACTTCTCAAGCGCATAGCAATTGAACAAAAGACTGCCGGATTTGAAAGGCTCAGAGATATTCTCTATTTGAATCTAATCCTTGAACTCGTGAAAATTTGTGATGATAAGGATGATCGAACGCCATCAATTCGGACAATCATGCAGGCTCTTCGTGATCCTGTTATGCTTCAGGTTCTGGAGGACAAATACGCACGGCAGATGTTGCCTCAAACCTGCAAAGCCGGAGACCTAATATGGAAAGTTTATGGACGTGATGCTGAAGAGGCTGGTAAGTGTAAATTTGCAGTGCTACGAGAACGTTTATTCAAAACCGCCGATGAAATTGTTTCGTCAGCAGCTCTTCAAGGCTACGCAAGAATCAGAGATAAATTAATCGCTCATAATGAACTCCGAAAAAGCGGACTGGGATATGAGTTCTTCAACATTCGAGCGCTAAAGCTGAAGTTTGGACAAGAACGGATTCTTATCGAAAAGGTAAAAGCGGTTGTGGATGATCTGAACTCAATTGTCCGTAATGCCTGCTTTGCTTGGGATTCCCTTTTTGAGATGGAGATTAGAGATGTTTGTAAGTTTTGGGAGATAAGCGAGATCGAATAGTAATTCAAGGTGCTAACATAACCACAGCATCAGGGAAGGGGTGGTCTATGACTCAATTAGATTGGGATAGGATTTCACGAGAAAATCGAGCAAGGAAGGCCAAACTTGCTTGGTTGAAACGTCGCTACCAATACCACGATAATGAAATAATATTTCGTTCTCTTTCTGAACGGATTACACGTGCAAAGCAACTAATACGGGCAAAGTCTCTGACAATTGAACTAATGTACGAGCTGTTATCACACATTAACTCCTTCAATAAAATCCTTTCGGCCATTATAGCTAAGCGAAGCCAGTATAACTATGCCGATACTTTAAACAAATTAGGGCATGAAAGCCTGCTGAAGATAGACAAAGAAATTGCGTTGATGAACGCAAAGCGTCCACCCAAAAAAGAATCATTGGAATTGGATTTTACAAAAGAGGCTTTCGAAGAGCTTCCGTAGATCACATGTATAATGATGGAGATATACATGTCTGCCACCAATCCCAAATCATGCTTAATGGCGGGCGTGGATATGCTGACCGTTGCCCGTTGGGTTGGGCATTCATCCACCGACATGATTAATAATGTCTATGGGCATCTCCGGCCAGAGCATACAGCAGAGCAGATGAGAAGGATTTCGTTTGCTGTTGGATGGGAAGGCATCAAACAGACTTGAAATAAAGGGGAAGTCACACCTACAAAGACTTTTATTTTAACACGTGTTCTAGATAGTGCTGATTTAAGATAGCCACCATAGGCGAAGATTTGGCTTCTCTCGCAGAGGATAGGACTTCAGAGCCATCTTTCCACTGAATTACATATTTTTTTATGCTGGTTCGTTTTAATTCCAAGAAACTAACGGCCTCTGAACAGAAAGTTCCAGTAGTCCAAAATTCAAAAAACATACGGCAATTTTGAAATCGTTTTTCGGAAAGCAGGGCGTCCCGAATCACGGGAACTTTCACGTCTGCCCATCTCTGAACCTCATCTAGCGAAACTTGTGTTCTTGCCGCTTTCGCTTTGCATTCGTAACTCCTCACTTCGTGATCACCCTTCGCCAGCCGAACATCAATCTCTGCGGATTTTCCCTCGGGGGATTTAACATGCATCCCAATATCTATCCCTCCACCTTCCAGCTTAGAAACCAAATGCCCAACTACGAGTTCAAATAACGCACCACGCAGATTTATAGCAGCCCCTTCTATTGACGATAAATTTGATAGAAGATACATCACCTTATCAGGATCAACAGTAGCGTACTTTGCGGCGTTATTCAGAGTTGATATTAGAGCCTTTAGCGACTCTGCTATTTGCTGACCAAAAAGTACATCCGGTGTTGTAAAAAGAACGCCGGCGGACTTGCCTTGTACAAAAGCATCCCTCTCAAATCGGTCCGCAAGCATGATAGCCATAAACGGACGTGTATTTCTGAGTGCACGCATTGTGCTGCACTTCCGAATGAAATACCGGACATCATCTTGGGACACTTCCCGATCAACAATCACATCAGCAACGACAAAACCTGAAGTTGGAGGTTGATCCTTGTGAACGGAAACAAGCGGATGAACATACGAGGGCGCTGTCATGTCCCAAGCGAATGATCCGAATTGTGGGACTGGCGTACTGTCGGTTTTCCTGTGGACTTTATTAAAACTACCCAACCCCGTCTTTCGTACCCATTCGGACAAAGCCGCTAACAATACATCTTCGACAATCAATCTGTTTCGTAATGAGGTGTAAGTTGGGTTAGCCAGATTGCAGCGTGAATCAATGAGTACGCATTTCCCTAACACATCATGGCTCTCTATCTTGAGAAAACCGGTTGTGCACAACTGATCTAAGATGGCTGAACTAGGAATGTGCTTCGTGAGGCGTTGAGGCGCACCGCTGACAATATCAAACTCGGACTTTTTTATAATGCCATCGCGTGCCAGTAGCCCATGGATTGCAGTTCCATGAGCAGAATTAGTTTGAGTCATTGCATGAAGCAAGTTTCGCCAATAGTCCGCAGATTTATACTGCCTTTCAAGGTAAAAGAATGCTGTTCGCTTCGGAAGGTTCAAACCTACAAGACGATGGATATCACCACCTGCACGGCTTAGGCGTTGTCGTATGTTAACTTCAGACACTCCCTTTTTAACTAGGGCAGCTTTGAGGTCTGATGATAAACATGGGCCGTTCTTGACAAGGAAGTCCCTAATTGACGTATTGGGATCGGTCATCTTCTTTTCCTGTCATCTATAAAATGTCACACTGCGCAATTTATAAAAGTAAACTACCTATTGCCCCACTTTAAAAACATCTCGTTCAATATTCACACATAATATGCTTATATAAAGCGGGTTGTAATAATGTTTCATTCTTGTTCGAATTCTCACTGTCACAACCAAGTGAGCATATTCGTTAAAAAAACTATCGCATTACTCATTTCCAGTAACCCTTTTCAGCCATTCAGCCATGAAAGGAGGTGTTCCGTCATCTTTTATTATGCCGGTCGCTGATGGGCGGAAAACAGCTTGAAGAATCAATAGTCGCTCATTTGAATCTGGCAGATGTCCTTTTCTCATCATGGCTAAATAGGTTAGCAACATAGTCCATCGTTCAGTTGCATCAGTATAGAGATGCATATTACTGAGCAACAACCGAACAAGAACCCGTATAATCCACACGCCAACCGTTGCGATACCCGCCAGCATCACTAGTTTCCACACCTCAACATCCTTGATTGTTGCGACGCCGATGACTTGCTCCACAGCCATGTAGAGTCCTCCGCCCACGAGCGTAAATAGTAGAAGTGTAGCTATGGAAAGCCATATAGCCCATATTCCATGAATTCGCCCCTTTCGTTTCCAGTATGCTACCGAGACTTGTAAGGACAGCTTCTCCTCGTACGTCTTGGCGATGTTCTGAAGGGTTCTTTTCGACTCCTGTTGGACATGGTCAAGAGTGATTTTGCTTTCGTCAGTCAACGATTTGAACTGGACTGCTTGTTCTTCAATCTGATTATTCCACTCAGCAAATATTTCCGCAGACTCGTCTTTCTGAGTTTGAAAATTCATCTTCGCGTCAGACAACGCGGTTCGCCCTTCATTTAGCAGTTCCTCCAAAGACCGTCTCGCGTTTTCGGCGGTGTCTTTGAGCCCATACTCATGCAGAAGTGCCAGAAACGCTCCTTCAAGAGCCTCTCCCGAGGGTGTCATCTGCATGCCCAAATAAAATCGCAGAGCGTGGATTGCTGTCAGAGGCTTCTTCTCTCGAATATTATCAATAAGTTTCGCCCTTGGTGTGGATGAATGAGGAATTCGTGTCGTAGTGTATGTTGAGACCAGTGCGTTCTTTAATTGGGTTAGTGAATGCTGAAACTGTGGCGAATTCACATGTTGTTTGACTCTCGACAGATACTGCCCAATCTGGTTGAAGGGAACAGCAAACTGGTTGTATGTTTCCGTCCCATAACTTTGATTGCCAGAACGCTTCAACCACTCCCAATGCGCGTTCTCCTTCTGAAACCAAGTTTCGACTTCTTGAATACTGGTGAAGCTAAACTTACCCCCGTTGTCGCCAAAATCGACCTCCAAAGCGAAGTCTTGCTGGTCTGCCATGTTTGCCTCCCCTGAGAAATGCTTGTAGGTAAGGTACTTTGTTGCAGGGTAATATCCAAGACCTTTGATTCGTTCAGTATGTCGTCCTGTTGGTGTATGAGCCATCAAGCAGCACGAAAGAATAGTTGTTCCTGTAATATGAACGATAATTTTCTTCCCCAGAGAAAGGCGTAAGCGTCAGCTTCCTATTACTTGTGGTTTTGCTACCCCCAAGAAATCGACCGGAGAATCGTCCGGAAACCCGCCTGTAGCGCCGTCCGACAGGTGGGGCATTCTGTTCCGTGCCTTGGGAAGAAAAGTAGGCAACCCCCAATAAACAGGGGACAAAAAAGAACCCCCGCTGGAATTCTTTGGGGGATGGTGGGCGATACAGGGCTCGAACCTGTGACCTCGTGCATGTGAGGCACGCGCTCTAACCAACTGAGCTAATCGCCCGGAAGATGGGGGCTAGTTTCTCGATTGAGGGCTTTGGATGCAAGAAGAAAAACAGGCGGACGTACACATCCGACAGGTGCATCTTGATACTGCCGCAGAAAACATGTACCTGGGGAGAAACTGGAACTGGCCAGTGACTGCTGGAGGCGGGGCCACATGGCCCCGCTGGCCGGGGCGAGGTCGGTGGAGCTGGCTATTCGTCGCAAAGGGGTGCGACTCCTACAGAAAACGCAAAAACGTTAAAAGAAACTCCATCTCTTATTCGTTGTTTTTCTTCATTCGTTGCCAACAACTCTTCCTTTCCTTGGCGACCTCTGCGCGGCTTGGCTTTGCGGCCTTTGCGTTAAAACTCTTTGTCGCTTTCTTGGGCCGCGACTTTTCCGTGATGGAAATTTGTGTATAAGAGACAGGGCTCACGCCGGCGGCTACGGGGAGAGAAGAGGCCGATTAACGGCTGGTCAGGCGTTCTTTCAGGATCTTTTTGAGTTCGTCGAGGCCGTCGCCGAGTTCGGCGGAAATCAGCAGGGGTTGTTCGCCGGTGCGCTCGACGAATTCCTTGAGATACGTTTCGGCTTGAGCCTCGTCCATTTTGTTGGCGACGACCAGGTAAGGGCGCTCCAGCAGCTCTTCGCGGTATTGCCGGATTTCCTCTTTGAGGTTCTTGAAGTCGTCGGCGGGATGGCGTCCGTCGATGCCGGCCATGTCGATGACGTAGAGCAGGAATTGAGTCCGTTCGATGTGCCGCAGGAAGTCGTGTCCGAGGCCGACGCCTTTGTGGGCGCCGGAGATCAGGCCGGGGATGTCGGCGATGTGGAACTTGGAGTAGTCTTCGTATTCGATCGTTCCAATGACGGGATGAAGCGTGGTGAACGGATAGGGGGCGACTTTGGGATGGGCGGGCGTCAGGGCGCCGACCAGGGTCGATTTGCCGGCATTGGGATAGCCGACCAGTCCGACATCGGCCACGGATTTGAGTTCCAGGATCAGGGTCTTTTGCTCGCCTTCGGCTCCGTTGGTGCATTCGGTGGGGGTTTGGTGCGTGGGCGTGGCGAAGTGCATGTTGCCGAGGCCGCCTTTTCCGCCGCGGGCCACCACCAGTTCGTCGCCGTCATTAATGACTTCGCCGACCCACTCGTTGCTGTCCTCGATGCGCACTTCGACGCCGCAGGGAACTTTGACGTAGAGGTCTTCGCCGGTGCGTCCGTACATCTGCTTGCTCTGGCCGCGTCCGCCGTGTTCCGCTCGCTGGAGGGGCTGATAATACAGATGCAGCAGGGAGCTTTCGTCGGTGGTGGCTTTCAGAATGACGTTGCCGCCATTGCCGCCATCGCCGCCGTCCGGACCGCCTTTGGGAATGTATTTTTCGCGGCGAAAGGTGGACGCGCCGTTTCCTCCGTTGCCGGCGAAAACTTTGATTCGGCATCGATCAACAAATGTCAGACCCTTCATACGCCCACGTCGCTTTCTACTGCTAAAAAAAGGGCGAGCCGTTTTGGGCCCGCCCCACATAGGATTCTATATCCGGCAAGCCTAGACGGCTGCTGGCTCAAGAACGTTGATGCGCTTGCCGTCCTTGTCGAACGAGACCACGCCGTCCTTTACCGCAAAAAGGGTGCAATCTTTGCCCATTTTCACATTCAAGCCGGCGATAAATTTGGTGCCCACCTGACGCACGAGAATGCTGCCCGAGGTGACCACTTGTCCGCCGTAGCGCTTGACGCCGCGTCGTTGGCCGTTACTGTCGCGGCCGTTCCGGCTACTACCTTGACCTTTTTTATGTGCCATTGTTACGTCCTCCCTAAAACTTGTCGGGCGCGAATATTACGCGCCGAAATCGACAATCTTGATTTCCGTTAATTCCTGCCGATGGCCGATCTTCTTGTGATAGCCCTTCCGGCGTTTCTTTTTGAAAGCCACGATTTTTTTGCCGCGCAAATGACGGACGACTTCAGCGGTGACGCTGGCGCCGGTCAATTCCGGGGCGCCGACCTTGAGTTCTTTGCCGTCCGAGAGGGCCAGCACTTTTTCAAGCTTGGTCTGCTGACCGGCTTCGGTCCCGATGCTCTCAATCTTTAGAAGATCGCCTTTTTCCACCCGGTACTGTTTTCCACCGGTTTCTACAACTGCATATGCTTCCATAAATATCCTCATTTCCCATCGGGACTGCACCCGAAAATCTCCTGCCGCATTCGACAAGGGTGCAAAAAATACGGGAGACGGGGGGGATTGTCAATCATTTGTTCATGGGCAATTTTGAAGTGAAGAATACGGAAAACATCGAACAACCAACATGGAACATCGAACGCGGGTGCATCTTGACTGCCCCCGCGCATACGAATAAGAATCCACGTCCTTACGGACGCGGCTACGTAGCCGCCGGCGTAAGCCCTGTCTTTTATACAGAGATTTGAAGCCGCCTTTTCTGCAAGGCCTTCGGATGAAACCATTCTGGTGAACCAACAGGTGGCCCGGCTTCTCCGAAGACGGGCTCTTCGGGTCCTGAAGCCGCGTTACGGAGAACGCGGCCCACCTGGAAGGAGGCCGATTAGGCGGTGAGGCTCGACAGGCACTTCTGGATCGAGTGGTTTAATCCGTCGAGGAATTTCTGGGTGCTGAATCGTTCGGCGTTTTGGCGGATAGATGTTGAATTCCAAGGCATTACGGAGCATTCCTTGACGGCCTGGAGGAGGGCTTCAGGGGCTTGGGCGTCGAAAAAGACGCCGGTATGGCCTTCCACGACGGTTTCGATGACCCCGCCGCGGCGAAAGGCGACGACGGGTTTGCCGCAGGCTTGAGCTTCCACCGGGACGATGCCGAAATCTTCTTCGCCGGGGAAGACGAGCAGCCGGCATTGTCGGTATAATTCGCGCACTTGTTCGTCGGGCAGCCAGCCGAGAAATTGGATGTTGGGAGCGGCTTTGGCTTGCAAGGCGTTGAGTTCGGTTCCTGTGCCCACGATTTTCAGGGGCCAGCCCAGTTGCGAGTAAGCCTCTATGGCGATGTCGAGCCGTTTATAGGGCACGAGGGCCGAGGTGATGAGATCGAAGTGGTCGTGTCCTGCGGGGCCGGGCGTGTAAAAATGGGTATCGACGGGCGGATAGACCACGTCGCAGTCGCGTTCGTAAAACCGGCGGATGCGGTCGCTCACATGGTGGCTGATGGCGACAAAGCGGTCCACGCGCTGCGATGCGCGCCGATCCCAGCTTCGCAAGGCGGCCAGGGTGGGCTGCAGGAGGATTTTTTTCAGGGGGTTGCGGCCGAAGTAGTCTTCGTAAAAGGTCCAGGCATAGCGCATGGGGGTGAAGCAATAGCAGATGTGCTTTGTGCCGGGCGCGGGGCGTATGCCTTTGGCGACGCAGTGACTCGTGCTGATCAACAGATCGGCCTCGGGTAGACGAAACCGTTCGATGGCCGATGGAAAGAACGGCAGGAAATAGCGGTAATGCCGTTCCACTTTGGGAATCGTTTGCAGCCAGGAGGTATGGATGGGGTGTCGGGCGATTCTTTTCGAGACCGAGCCGGGATTGTGCAGCAGGGTATAGATGGGCGCGCGGGGAAAGCCGTCGCATAGCAATTCCAGGACCTTTTCGCCGCCGCGCATGCCGGTAAGCCAGTCATGGGCGAGGATCGTCTTGAGCGGTTTCCAGGATTCGGGGAAGACGGCGCTCATGATTTGTAGGCCTGTTCGTAGGCCCGGAGCGTTTGGCGGGCGGTATGAACCCAGGTAAACGCGGCGGCCTGGCGCAGTCCTTTGTCGCGCAGGTCTTGCGCTAACGCGGGTTCGGTCAGGATGCGTACGACGGCCGCGGCGGCGGCTTCTACGTCGTCTGGATTTGTCAGCAGTGCGGCCTGTCCGGCGACCTGGGGCAGGGAGCTGGTGTTGCTGCACACCACCGGGGTTCCACAGGCCATGGCTTCGAGCACCGGCAGGCCGAATCCTTCGTACCGCGAAAGCAGGAGCAGGACCCGGGCTTGCTGATAGGTGTCCAGCAATTGGTCGGCCGGCAGATAACCCGCCCAATGCACAAACGGCTCCATGCCGTGACGGCGGGCAAGGTCGAGGGGCGAGGGATAGCGGTCGTCGGGCGGTCCGATGACCGTCAGCCGGACATCCTGCCCGGACAGCGCGCGGGCGTGCTTGAGCACGCGCAGGACGCCTTCGACGTTTTTATATGGGTCCATGCGTCCGACATAAAGCAACATGGGCGGGCTTGGACGTTGCACCAGCGACGGACGGAACTGAGAGGAAACCCCGATGGGGGCGGCTTGCACCCGCCGGCTGTCGGTATGGGAAAAACCCAGGCTTTTCACGATATCTTGGCGTGAGTTTTCGCTATCGGTTAAAACGATGGAGGAACGCGCCGCGACTTCCAGCATCAACCGCCGGTACAATGGGTATACGCGGGTTTTGCGCGAGCGGGGCGCGTATTCGGGGAAGAGCAAGGGGATCAGATCGTGAATGGTCGTGACGCAACGGGTGCGTCCTTTCCGGCTGCGTGGAAACGCGGCAAAGGGAATCATGAAATTGGTGGAATGAAACACATCGATGTTCAAACGGTGGAGTTGTCTCGGAAGCAGAAGTTGATTGGGCAGGGAAAAGACGCCATAGGGCAGGATGTGCGATGTAAAATTCGGCGCCTTTTCAAGCTGCGCGGTCTGCCGCACGGATTGCTCCAGGGTCCGGTCCTGGAAAAACAGCACGTATTCGTTGCGCCGATCCCCTTGGGCGAGATGGCGGATCAGCTCCAGCGTATAGGTGCCTATGCCGCTGAGTTCCTTAAATATCCATCTTGCATCAATGCCGATTTTCATAGGTGCTCGGGAATAATGGACAGGAACGATCGAAAAGAACACGAAAAAGTTTAGAGCCGACGGTATATCTCCCAGGTCTGGCGGGCTGTTTCGGACCAGGAATAGCGGCGGATTTGCTGCAAGCCTTTTTGCCGGAGCGTGTCGCGATGGGCGTTGTCGCGCAGCAGTCCGTTTAACGAAACCACCCAAAGTTCCACGTCAAGATCGGGTACGATGAGCGCGGCTTCGCCGAGGACTTCCGGCAGGGACCCCTCGGCGGAGGCCATGACGGGGGTTCCGCAGGCCATCGCTTCGAGCGGGGTGAAGCCGAAGCCTTCGTAGCGCGACGGAAAAACAAACAACTCGGCGCCGGCATATAGCGCCGGCAAGTCGTTTTCCGTTACGAAATCCAAATGACGAATGCGCGCCGCTTTGGGGGATTGCCGGATGCGTTCGAACACGGGTTCGAATTTCCAACCCTTCATGCCGGCGACGACCAGGTCTCCGTCGAATTCGTCCAGGCGATCGAAGACGTCGATCAGGAACGGAATGTTCTTGCGCGGCTCGACGGTGCCGACGGTCAGGAGGTAGGGGCGATCGAGCGACAACCGGCGGCGGGTTTCCTCAATGGCGTCGTCCGACGGGCGGGCCAGATGGGGATCGAGCCCGGAAGCGACGGCAAAAACTTTTTGGGGCGAGGCCGGGAGCAGCTCGCAGATCTCGCGGCGCACGAACTCCGAAACGGCAATGATGGCGTCGGCGTTTTGAACGGTGAGATTAATCCAGGTTTTCAGGTACTTGAGATTGCGCGCCTCGGTCGTCTCGGGAAAGCGCAGGAACGACACGTCGTGAATCGTGACCACGGATTTTCCGCGGCGCAGGGGCGGGCGGATAAAGTTGGGAAAGTGGTAGATATCCGCCGGGCCGGCAAAGAGGTCGAACGGCGGCCAGCCGAAGGTCTTCCAGGCATACTGGGCGTAACGGCCGGGGCACCAATGTACAGCCCGCTGAACGGCGCCTGGAATAGAAAACGGCATGCCCTGGCGCTTGAAATCGAAGTAGAAAAGGCTCAGCTCATCCGAGCCCGCCTGTGGCGCCAGATGTTCCACCAGCGACTTGGTGTAGCGTCCGACGCCTGCGCGCTGGGCGATCGCCGCCTGTATGTCCATGCAAATCTTCAAACGAACTCCTCGTGCGTCCAGCATCGTCTAAACGCAACCGGCGCGTCAAATAAATCCTTTAAATCTCCATTCGATGTGCGTATGTAGTATCCAACTCAAGACAGGAGACCATCATGATCCGCTTCGCCATTCGTACGGTTCTTTTTTGCGGTGTTTTTTCCCTGCTGCCGTTGGCCGCGCACGCGCAAAGCGTGCAACTGTCGGTTGCTCCCACCAACCTCGTTTGGAATACCAATGCCTGGGTGACGTTGACGGCGACGAATCTGACGCCCGGCGCCGGGTTGGATCTTCTGTTGTTTGCGGATATCGACCGCAACGGCGCCTTGAGTCAGAGCGATGTCCTGATGGGTTCCTTTCCCGTCGAGGATGGCGTGACCAATTCCTTGGGCGCGTCCGTTATTCCTCACGACACGGATGGAGCCGCTAACGGAGTCGTGGTCAGCCGCATCTCCTACTATGGCATCGATTCTCCGTATCATGCGGCGGGTTCCTACTTGTGGGCAGCCAGCACCGGCTCGATTCCCGCGTTGTCTCGTTTTGACGTCACCCAGCCGACGAGCGCCGTCTGGGTGACCGGCTCGGTCAATCTGTATGGTTCTGACACGGCGGTGACCGGCGCCCTCGTCATGCTGGAATATTTTTTCGATCATCAAGGCGTCGAACCCACTGTCTGGACCGACACGAACGGCGTCTATCGGCTCTATCTGCCGCCCACCGTTTCAACCTCGGCGGTTTTTGCCATTCAATGCATGAAGCCGGACTATTTCGCGGCGCCGTTTCGCGACGATACGATGGAATTTATTTCCGCGTACATTTTTACGAACGATCTGGCGGTTGGGGCCAATGTGGTCACGAATCCGCTCAAAGTGGTCGCACCGGTTCCCGGCGCGATCTACACGGTTTCCGGAACGCTCTCCGACGATCTGGCGCAGCCGGTGGCCGGAGGGTGGGTATTCTTTGAACCGGACGAAAGCGATGGATTTGCCATGTCGGTAAGCGACGCCAATGGACAATTTGCCTTGCCTGTGCCGGACGGTTTCGAAGGCGCGCTCTCGTGCGGCGGACCTGAAATCAATATGCGAGGCTTGGTCGGCGCCCAGAACGAGCCGATGACCGTGACCAACGACGTGGTGCAAAATTTGCAGTGCTCGTCGGCCGTCATTCTGGGAAAGGCTCAAGTGACGGATCTCGCGACGGGCGATCCCGTATCCGGCATTCCCGTGAGCTTCAAGTCGTCCAACGCGGAGGGCGGCGGATATTCGCTGAACGGCGGCTGGTACGAGGTGGGCTTGGTATCGAACGCCAGCTATTCGATCGGCGCCAATTCCAGGGAACTGGCGGCCTTCGGCTATGTCCGGGGAACCTCCTACCAGGGCATCAGCGTCACCAATGCGGGGCTATTCACCAATGCGCCGATAGTCCTGGAGCGTGGCTGCACCCTCAGCGGAAACGTCTATGACCGGAACACCAACGCGCTGTCCGGCGGGTTTGTCGAAGCCTTTGAGTACGGCACTTGGAATCACGTCGCCGGCTGCGAGGTGGATCGACAGGCCCGCTATGAGCTGCTGGTGGCGACGGGCACTTGCCGGGTGGCTGCTCAGAGTTTCCCCGGTTATCTCGACATGAATTACACCAACCATTTTATGTGGGAATGGGATATGGGGCCCGTGGCGGACCCGGTGATCGTGACGACGGCCGGGGTCTCCAACCTGGTGTTCTATCTTGAGCCTAAGTCATACATTCGCGGCACGGTTCGGTCGGGCGGTCTCCCCATTTCCAACGCCGTGGTGATCGCTCTGGTCGGCTGGGATCAGCGTGGTTCCTGTCTGACGTCGAACGACGGAACGTATGAGTTAGGCGTGTTGACGGGGAGTAACTATGTCGTTCAAGCCGAACCTCCGACGGATTCGTTTTGGATATTTCAGTACTACAGCAATAAATACAACGACGTCGATGCAAACCGGGTCACGACGCTCGTCGCCGTCGCGGCGGAAAACATCGATTTCGATTTGCCGCTCGGCGGGCGCATCGAGGGGACTCTATTCCAGTCGGATGGCGTGACGCCGCTCTCGAACCATTGGGGCGTCGTCGAGGCCAGAGACACGAACGATAATCAAACGATCAACAGCATGTCGATATTCGGCAACGGCTCCTACGGCGTGGTGGTTACCGCCGGCATCTATTATGTCCATGCTTCCGCCGAGAATTATCTTAACCAGTACTATTCAGGCGTATACGAATACCAATCCGAACAGGCTCGGGCGGTCACCGTTCAGGTCGGGCAGGTTGTTTTGCCGGTCAATTTTTCGATGACGGCGCCCAGCTTCATCGACGGGGTCGTCACCAGCGGCGGGCAGCCGGTGAGCGGCTTGCAGGTCTATGTGAGTTATTGGCCGGACACCAACAATCCGTGGAGTGAGCCTTTGGCTTCCGCCTTGACGGACGACTTCGGCGTGTACGTTCTCGAGACGGCGCCGGGCTCCAACTTCGTAATCGGCACGGAGTCGTCCTCGGGCGGCTTTTATCTCCAGGAATACTGGAGCAATGCCACGCAGATGTCGCAAGCGACGCTGTTGGATTTGCCGCTGCAATCCGGACGGTCCGGCATCGATTTTGACCTGGAGCTGGGGATGCGCATTGAAGGAGCCGTGGTGGATGGGAATGGCCTGGCCTTGACCAATCTCTGGGTAGAGGCTCTGTATCTGTCTTCGAACGGCTCCCCGATGAACGCCGGCGGAATGGAGACCGATTCCGGCGGGAACTATGGCTTTGCCTTGTCGGCGGCCACCTCCTATGTGGTCCGCGTTCAACGGCCGTGGTTTGTCGAGGAAGACGACTGGTGGTATCCCGAAACCTGGTTCAGCAACCGCTACAGCGCCTTTACCGCCGAGACTCTTCGAACCAACGCCGGGAAAACCGTTCGGGCCGATTTGCAGTTGAACCTCGGCTATCGCGTTCAGGGCCGCGTGTTCACCTCCGATGGAACCACCCCCGCCTCCATGGCGCGCGTGGCGGCGACCGACGCCGCGAGCAATCGATATCCCGAAAGCAGTACGGACTGGACCGATTGGTATAATCTCGTGCTGCCCACGAACGCGGTCCTGTATCTTCAGGGACAGGCGCAGGATCAGGTGGCGGAATATTACAGCAACACCTACAGCCAGGCCGAGGCCCTGCCGTTCCAAGCGAACGCCATGACCACGACCCGGGTCGATTTTGTCCTGTATTCGTACTCGGAAGATAACGACAGCGACGGTCGTGCCGACTATCAGGAAGACACGCGGCCCGACGGCTTGTTCGTCCCGGCGCAGGATTGGGCGAGCTATACCAATGCCGATACCGACGGAGATCTCTACAGCGACAACGAAGAGTATTACGCCCGCACCAGCCCGCAGGATGCCGACAGCTTCCTGCATTGCGTTAACACGACTCGCTCCGGTTTGGACATGGTGATCTCCTGGTCGGCCTCCACCAACGTCGTTTACCACATCCAGCGCTGTGCCAACCTCAACGATCCGTCCGGCTGGAGCGATTGGATGCCGGTTATGGGGACGGGAACCACGATGACTGTGATCGATAGTTCTCCCGGCGCCGCCAATAACGCGTATCGGGTTCGGGTGACGTACTAAAGTGCAAGAGAATCCACCGCCTCACGGCGGCGGCTACAGAGGACTCTTTTGTAGCCGCCGCCGTAAGGCGGTGGATTCTTCAATACGGATCGAATAACGAATTATCCTGCGGCCCGAACCAGCCGACGTCCATTTTCTTGCGCGTGTCATCGCGGGTAGAACTCATGGTTTCCGACGAAACGTGACCGTCGCACCAGACGACGTTGGCGTGGCCGTTGTGCCGGAAATGGACGGAGGGGTAGGCTTGGCCGTTTTCAGATCCTCCGGCACGCACATAACGATAAGCCTCGGCGAAGGAATACTCGATCAAGTAGGCCGGCTTGCCCAGGGGTTCGGGAAATGCCGCGTCGCAAAACATGACCGTCTCCGCCGGGCGCGCGATGGCTTCCGGCTTCATGCCTTTGGCCGCGACATCCGTGCCGTTGGCCGCCAGATAAGACCGCGAACCCACGCCCCGATCGTTGTACCCATACCCGCCGCACGAAGCCTCGAAGATGTTGTCGGATTGTTCTTCGGAAAAATGCCGGAAACCAGGACAGCGGCGGATAGTTTTCTCCTCGCCCAAGTAGCGGGCCAAAGGTCCGGACTTTCCGACGAACGGGTCGCTAATGGAAGCGCGGGCTCCATGCCAGCGTTGAAGATTGGATTTGCTGTTAATATCCGTTGCCGCCGCCACGTAATATCCATGATCGTCGGCGTACAACGTGTTGGCCGCATGGAGCTGCCGCAGGTTGCTGGCGCAGTGAGCCCGCTCCGAAGAAGCCCGGGCGCGCCCCAGGGCCGGCGCCAGAATCCCCGCCAGCACGCCGATAATGGCCACGACCACCAGCAGCTCGATGAGCGTGAAGCCGGTTTTCCAATGATTGGAAAACCGGCGGGATTTTTTTCCAATGATTGGAAAAATAGAACAAACTTTTTCCAATGGTTGGAAAGTTAGTCCATGACTTGCGTTGAAGAAGAGGTGGCCCGGCTTCTCCGAAGACGGGCTCCCTTCGACAGAATAATGGATGGAAGACAATCTCATTGCGGCCTTCGGATCAAGCGGTAGAACTTGCCGGGAAGCTGGGTGGCCGCGTCGTTGACGATAACCTGTTCGTTTCGGCCTGTGACGGCGCCGCCCAAGATCTGCCATTGGTCGCCATCCAACCGGTCGGACCATTGCACTTCATACACAAAATTGCTCAGGAGCAGCCAGGACGCCTGCACGCCTCCGGATGAAGCGGCCAGGCGGCTTTCGGAAGAGGCATGAATGACGCCCACCGCGTCGAGATCGAAGCCGGGCGAGCCGGTGGTGGGGTAGGGATCGTAGATGGCGTTTCCGAAGGAATCGGTAACGGAGCCGTTGCCCATGATGTCGACGAGCCGCACGTAACGGACGGTGCGCTTATCGAGCGTCGGCGAGTCAGGCAATTCGGCCAGGTCGAAGGGTGTTCCAAATCCGAGGCCGTATTTTCCGGCCACTCCGGCAATATTCATGGTTTCCACGTAGGCGCCCCAAAACGGCACTTCGTTCGTGGTGAGCGAATGCGAGGCAAAGCGGACGAAATTCGAGCCGTCGCTGGAAACTTCCACCCAGGCCAGTTCGAGAAAAGAGTCGTTCACCGAGTTTTCGAAAACGGCAAAATCCCAGCCGGGGCCGTCTTCGATGGCGGATGGAAACAGCAGGGTGATTTGTCCGCCGCCCCCAAGCGAGACGATCTCCCAGGCATCGTTCGATGCCGTGCCCAGGGCCTTGGCCGGATCCATGAAGAGCGGATTGAAGCCGTAATACGGATTATTCGTGTCCCCGTCTTCAACGATGCCTGGCGCGTAATTTGTCCACCCTGACGCCCAGGCGACAAAGAGGTTGGTGCTCATGTGCAGGGCGGTGGAATGAGTCTGGCCGGCGGCGGGCGCATAGGCGTAAACAAGCTGGTCGAGGGCAAAATAACCTGGGGTGTTCATTCCGAACATGCCCGAGTCGCTGGAGCTGAGCGAAAAATGAAGGGTGGACACCTCCGTGCCGAAGGACCGCAAATCCATCCAGGTCCATGAACTTTGGATATAGTCCAGGGCATTGTTGGTGAAGCGGAAATCGGCCAGGTAACGATTCGTCGTTCCCACGATGCGGCCGCGGCGATCCTTGCCGGCGATTTCCAGCAGGAACCAATCGGGATCGTTGCCGGTGGCTCCGCCGAAACGTTTGCTGAAGCCGTATTCGTCGCCGTTGCGCATGGTCAGCGCGGCATACGTGCTGTTGTTGACGTAGAGCCCTTGTACGAAGGTCGGGAGCGCGAAGCGAATAACATCCGCTTCTTCGCCATAGGTGTCGTCATAGGCGATTAAATATGTGCCGGCGGCCCCGTAGCCCGTGCCGCTGAATACGGCGTACTGATTAAGATAGCCCGCCGTATTGGTGTCGTTGACGTTGGACAGCGAGAATCCGCTCCAGCTATACCAGGCCGGGTTATAGTTGTTTTGGAAGAAGACGGCGTGATCGGTAAACCCGCCGGAACTATCCGACCCATTCCAGTAAGAATTCGGGATCCATGCATTCTCATTGAAGCTGACCGTGCATTGCGCGGAGGCGGCGACAACCCCTGCCGCCCAAACAGCCCAACTTATTCGAAGCCACTTCATAACCGGCCTTTCTGCTCCTCGTGCGGGAGCGGATTAAAGGTCTCCTGCGCGGGAGTGGAAAAGAGGAAAGAAAGACTCCTCGATACTCCTCCTTCGCGAAAGAGACTGTGAGTTACTGGGAGAGAAGCCCGTCTTCTGGCTTCCGGCTTCAGACCTCGGCCCGGCCTTCCCGTTTCGCGTGAGCTCAACAGTGGCTTGGGGGCTTTGTAGCCGGTTACAGCGGCGCGACCGCGTCCGATTCTCACGGACTTCCGATAGCTTCGCTCCCTTCAAGAACTCCGCAAAAGTTAGTGCAACAAGCGGGGTGTGTCAAGCGTCGCTGAGGACTGTCCAGCCATTGTAATTTGACTCAAAATGCATCGAACGGCTCATTTTATTAGGTCAATTTCGGCAGGATGCCGTTCTGATTCCACTTCATAATCGTAATCGTAATCTTAATCATAATCTTTCATTCTTTTATCCAGAAGGAGATTAAGATTATGATTACGAGGGAGATATGATAAAAACTGTATGGGTCAAAGCCTGAGTCATAATTCCTTATCCGCGGGACGCTTTGCCATCCGTGGGTCAAAATCCTCATGGGTCGGAGTGAGTTCCACGGTTGGCAGAAGGCAGCGGCCCGGCTCTTTGCGTTAAATCGCGGCGCCTAATTCGTACCGCAAGACGCTCAGGGCATACAACGCGGCGGTTTCGGTACGCAGGACGGTGGCGCCGAAGCTGACGGGGAGGGCGCCGGCGCGGATGGCCAGGTCCAGCTCGGCGGGTGTGAAATCCCCTTCGGGTCCGATCAGAACCGCGACGGACGCGAGAGGTTTTTCCCGGGGCTTGCGCAGCACGTCGCGCAGCGGCCGGGTTTGGCCGGTCAAGGCGCCGAGCAACATCAAATCGCAGGAGGAACCCGTGGCCAGCGCTTGCTCCAGGGACCGCGCCGGAAAAATTTCCGGCAGGAGCGGAGCGCCGCTTTGCTTGGCGGCGTTGAGCGCGATTTTTTCCCAGCGGGCTTTTTTGTCGGCGGCGCGGTCTTCCTTAATTTGCACGACGCAATTCCGGGCGAGGACGGGTTGAATGGCGTGGATGCCCAGCTCGACGGCTTTCTGGATGATCCAGTCCATTTTTTGCTCGCGGGGCAGCGCTTGCAGCAGGACGATTTTGGGTCCGGAGGAAAGGTTTTTAGGGGTGTGTTCGATCAAGCGCAACAAGGCCCGGTCGCCCTGGGCGGCGACGAATTGGGCGGTTCCCGATCGGCCTGCGCCGTCGAAAACATCCACCGGCTGCCCTGGCTGGATGCGCAGGACTCGAAGCAGGTGGTGGGATTCCTCCGCGCCGAGCAGCAGGTCCCCATCGGTCCAGTCTTCCGGGCGGATATGACAACGCACGAGAACTCTCCCTTAGAGCTATTTCCCGATGGCTCTTTTGTGCTCGAAAAACTCGTCCGCTTTCTTCCGCACTTTTTCAAGCTGGGGATAGTTGGATTCCGTGCAGGATTCGCCGAACGTCTTGAGCAGTTCCTTCTGGTTGCCCTTGAGATTCACCGGCGCCTCGATCACGACGCGCACGTGATGGTCTCCGTTGGGCGCGCCGTGCAGACCGGGCAGGCCCTTGCCTCTCAGTCGGAAGGCGGTTCCGCTTTCGGTGCCGGGGGGGATTTTCAACGTGGCATAGCCATGAATGGTCGGCACGCCAATCTCGCTGCCGAGGGCCGCCACGTGAAATGGAATGGGCACTTCACAAAAAATATCTTCGTCGCGTCGCTGAAAGAGTTCGTGCGGATGAACGTGCAGTACGACATAAAGATCGCCGGCCAGGCCCCCGCGCGTGCCTCCCTCGCCTTTGCCCACCAGCCGCAGCCGCGAACCGGTTTCGACGCCGGGCGGAATCCGCAGTTCGATGGTGCGCTGCGCTTTCACGCGGCCTTCGCCGCGGCACTCCCGGCAGGGGTTGCGAATGGTTTCGCCCATGCCGCCGCAGGACGGACAAGTTTGGCGGACTTGGAAAAAACCGTTGGTGGTGATGACCATGCCCCGGCCTTTGCAGCGCGCGCAAGACTCTTTCTTGCTGTCCTTGTCGGCGCCGCTGCCCTTGCAGTTGGGGCATTCCTCCATGATCGGCAGCGTGATCTCGCGATGCGAACCGAAAACGGCTTCCTCAAAATCGATTTCGAGGTCGAACCGCAAGTCGGCGCCGCGCGTCGTGGATTCCCGCGAACCGCCTTGGCCTCCGCCGAAGAAATTGTCGAAGATGCTGCCTCCGCCGCCGAAGGCGCCCATGAAGGTGCGCAGCGCTTCTTCGAGGTCGATGCCTCCGAAGCCGCCGAACCCGGCGCCGCCGCCGCTGCCGGGGCCGAACGCCTGATGGCCGAACTGGTCGTAACGCTGGCGTTTGGCCGCGTCGCTCAGGACTTCATACGCCTCGGAGATTTCCTTGAACTTTTCCTCCGCCTCGACGTTGCCGGGATTTTTGTCCGGATGAAACTTAACCGCCAGTTTCCTGTAGGCTTTTTTGATGTCGTCGATCGTGACGGTCCGCTCGACTCCGAGAACTTCGTAATAATCGCGCTTCGACGCCATGATCAGTTTTCCTTGTTTTGTCCGTCCGGACCCGTGGAATCGGCGGCGGGTTGTGCGGGACCGCTGCTGACGACGACCTGCGCCGCGCGCAGCAGCCTGTCGCCGAGTTTATAGCCACGCCGGGTTTGTGCGATGACCGTTTCGGCCGGAATCTCCTCCGACGGCACGTAGGTGATGGCTTCGTGCTTGTGCGGATCGAAGATTTCTTTTTCCGCATTAACGGGTTCCAATCCAAACTTGCGCAAGGCCGTCAGAAATTGATCGTAGACCAGCTTCAAGCCGTCCGCGACGGCCGCGAGAGCGCCGGCTTTGACGGCGTTTTGCAGGCCCAATTCGAAGTGATCGACCACGGGCAGCAGTTCCTTCAAGAGGCTTTCGTTGGCCCTCAGGCCGATTTCCGCCTGCTCCCGCTGGGTGCGTTTGCGGAAGTTGTCGAAATCGGCGTGCAGTCTCAGCAGTTGATCCTTCAGCGCGTCGACCTCCCGGGCGCCCTCGGCACTTTCCGGCGGAGGCGCCTCCACGGCCGGCGTCAGCGGAATCATTTCTGCCGAAGCGGCGGCTTCTTCCGGCGCTTCTTGCGGCTGGCAATGGTTCTTGTTTTTCGAATGACGGTCTTTCATGGCACGGTCCTTATAAATTATAAAATATTCCTGAGCAGAGCGGTTAAGCCCTTGCCCCGCGTGATGCAAACCAGGGAAGAATAGCGATTACAGGCGTTTCGTCAATCGCAGGTAATTGCCGACGCGCGTTCCGCGTTCGTAGGATACGTCGTCCACAAAGTGGGTGATGACATACAACCCCAGCCCCCGCTCCTGCTTTTCAGCCAGCCACTGATCGAGCTGTAAAGGAGTGCGGCTGGCATAGTCGAAGCCCGAGCCGTGGTCGTAAATCTCCACCACGATGCGGTCGCGATAATGCTTCATGTGCAGGCGAATGGTGTGCTCGTGCATGTCGTCCGCAGCGGCCTCGCCCCCGTAGCTGTGTTCGATGATGTTGGTGCAGGCCTCATCCACGGCCATTTCCAATTGGCTGCACTGCGACTCCGTCAACCCGGCCCATTGGCAGGCGTCGCTGATAATCTGGCGCACGCCCCTAAGCTCGCAGTATCGTCCGGAGATTTCGAGTTTAAGGTGCTTAAGAATCGTCTCGGTTGTAGGTAAACTCGTCATCGACATCCCTCCCATCAGGCAAATTTCCGAATGGCTTGGTCGATATCGCTGAAAATATCCAGGATCTTGTGAAATCCCAACAGTTCGACGATGTTAAAAATCTTTGGCGACAGGCGAGCCAGTTTCAGGTCGCCCTTTTGTTCCCGCGAACGCCGGGCAAAGCCGATCAGCGCCCCTAAGGCGGCGCTGCTGATATAATCGAGGCTGGCGCAATCCAAGATGACGTGATGACGTTTGGTTTCTCTCAGCTCGTTCAACGCGCTTTCAAGCTTGGGAAACGAATAGGCATCCAAAGAACCGTCCAAGTGCAGAATATCGAGATGATCTTTCTGCTCGCGAGTAATTACACATTCCCTCATGAAAAAACCTCCATCCAACTACTTTACCGCATGACCCTTAGCGCTAGCAAGGTCATGTCGTCGTATTGAGCGCGATTTCCTACAAACCGTGTCAGGCGTTGTCTGACATTATTTAGAACGCTATTGGCGCCTTCTTCTGCCGCTACGCGCACCGCATCCAGGAAATTCTCGATGCCCCATTCTTCGTTTTGGGCATTCATAGCTTCTGTAATGCCATCCGTATAAGCAACAACCACATCGCCCGGACGCAACTGCAAAGTGGCCTCTTCCAAAGCGCTTTCGAACGTCTCGATTTCCGATATACCTATGGCTATACCCGGGGAATTGATGATCGTAAAATCTCCGCGTTCGCCGGAACTGAGGATGGGGCGTTCATGCCCCGCCCGGGCCACCACCAGCTCGCGCGTGGACGTGTTCAAGATCATGTAGAGCATGCAAACGAACATGTCTTCCGTAATATCCTGGCATACAACACGATTCAAGGATTTCAACACCTGCGCCGGACTCAGGTTGCCGGGGGCCTGGGCGCGCAGGATGCTGCGGCAAACCGACATCATGATCGCGCCGCCGATGCCTTTTCCGGACACGTCTGCAATGGCAATGCCCAAATGCGTGTCGTCCACATGGACGAAATCGTAGTAATCGCCGCCAATTTCCAGCGCCGGATAGTTGAACGCCGCCAGTTCGACGCTGTCCACCCGGGGAATTTCCTTGGGAAGCAGCGCGGTTTGAATGCGTCGGGCCACGCTTAGATCGTGATCGATCCGCTTTTTCTCGTCCAGGGTTTCGCGAAACCCCGCGTAATGCACGGAAACCGAAGCCTGGTCGGCCAGAGATTGCAGCAGATTGAGATCCGACAGGATGAAGGGCTTGCCATCCACCCGGTTGACCACGCACATCACGCCGATCGTTTTTTGGTGAAATCGCATGGGGACCAGCAGGAGGGTTTTGATTTTCAGAAAATCCTCGTCGTAGTGCGGGACGCGAGGGTCCGGCTCGGCGTCTTCGATCAGGATCGGCGCGCCGAAATCGGCGACGGCGCCGATCAGCCCTTCGCCTTTGGACACGACGCGCGTCTTGATCAGCGTCTCGACGTGCTGGGATTTGCTGAGGGCATGCTCGAGGCCGCTCTCCACTTCGCCGACCAGCGGCGGAAAAATGCCGGCCGCCGCGCGAGCTCTCAGAGATTCGCCGTCCGGCTCCAGCAGGTAGATGGCTCCGGCTCCGGCATGCGTGGTGCGCTGGGCGTAAAACAACACCCGCTTGAGCAGGTGATCCAAATCGATATGGTCCGCATCCACGAACACTTCGCCCACATCGTGAACGAATCCGAAGATCACGTCCTTTTCCTGGAGCAGGATGTCTCGTTCGCGTTGAAGCTGGCGCATACGCGCAAAGAGGATGGCCAGGAACAGCAACGACAGCACGACCAGACCCCAGGACAAGGGAACGACTCCCAGTGCGTGTATCAGCCCCGGGGTCATGGGCTCCCTTGCTTGTTCGCATCCATCTTCTTGAGGTCTTGCCGCAGAAAGGTCAGCACATCCTTGAATTTCGGCAGATTGTCGGGCGCCAGTTCGATCAGCGTTTCATGCGCTTCCAACATGGTTTCGGCCGTGGAGCGATCCGTTGTTTCGCCGAGGTCGAGCGCGAACATCTTGTCCACCAGTTCGGCGTCGCGCTTGAATTCCTCCGGCATGTCGCCGGTCATGAAGGGCTTGATGATCTGATCGAGGCCCAGCGTACCGAGCAGGCCGCGGGTTCTCGGGGAAAGATTGATCAGGACGATGTCGCCGCCCGCCATTTTGCGGATGTGAAAAGCCAGGCCGGCCAGTACGCCCATGAACGTGCTGTCCATGCCGATGCACTCGGTCATATCGAGAATGATGCGTTGGCAGCGGCTGTCGATGGCGGCCATTCCAAATTGCTTCAAGCCCGTGCTGACCTTGAACGAGCCGCGTCCCTGGACATGGACGTAGGCGGTACGGTCATGAACGGCCACCAACAACTTATCTAATGGTTGTTCTACCGGCGACATATACACTCATTTCCACGATGCGGAACGTTCTTCCGCAAGCAAGCGCCCTCTCAGCACAATCCGAACTCGCCAGGCATACAAGGGCCCGGCCCGTTCAATGGCCTTTTCAGAGACGACAAACTCCGACACGCGCTCTCCGGCGACGCGGAAAGGGTACTTGATGTGCAGATTTTTTACCCCATCCTCGCGCCCTTGTTTATATTCGAAGAGCACGAGCACCCCCGCGTCGAGTCCCTGGCGAGGCGCTTTCCATCGGACGACAAACGTTTCCCTCGTTCCCGCGCGTTCATCCAGAAACTTGGGCATCCGACTTCCCATCAAACTGGAGGAGCGTATCTCGCGATCCATCGATGCCGTTGTTCTGTCAACGCGACGGATGTACGGCCGCTCCTGAGATCTGGCTTCGACCCCCAGGCCGATCAGGCAGCATCCCATCACAGCCAGCTTTTTCCAATACATCCAGGCACTCAATAACACGCCTCCCACAGCAAAACACACTAACATCCGTCATTTTCAGTGTCAACGCATGTCCCTTTGTTTTCGTATTCTCGGATAGAGGGTTTTACCCGCTTGGTTTTTGCGGCGGGTTCGACGATCACGACCAATTCCCCTTTTACGGTGCGCTGGGCAAACACGGCCATGATTTCATCCGGTGTGCCGGCGAGGCATTCTTCGTAATATTTCGTCAGCTCCCGTCCGACAAAAACCTTCCGATCGCCCAGCGTGTCTTTGATTTCTCCCATGAGCTTGAGCAGTCGATAGGGCGACTCGTACAGAACCAGCGGAAGCAGTTCGTCAGCCCTTTCGGTCAGCTTTCGACGGCGGGCCGCGGTTTTATGGTCCAGAAATCCTTCGAAAACAAAGCCTTGCCCTCCCATGCCGCTCAAGGCAAAGGCCGCCGTGACGGCGGAAGGCCCCGGGATTACAAAAATCGGGACTTTGCGTTCCCGGCAGGCGGCGACGACCCGCGCGCCCGGATCCGAAATGGCGGGCATGCCGGAATCCGTCACCAAGGCGACGGCGCCCCCTCGTTCGACGTGGCCGGCAATCATATCGACCCGTGAGAGTTCATTGAACTTGTGGCAGCTCATCAACTGGGCATGGATTTCGTGCCGTTCGAGCAGTTTGACCGTTTGCCGGGTGTCTTCGGCCAGGATGAGCGTAACGGTTTTCAGCGTTTCCAGCGCTCGGAGCGTGATGTCTTGGAGGTTTCCGATGGGCGTACCGACGATATAAAGTCCCGGTTCCATAAATTCCTCCCAAGCGTTATTGACGCCGGATGCGCTGGGGTTTTCCCCGTCCGGGAACAGGCGGCGAGGTCACCTCTCGCGAACCGAGAGAATCTCCGCATACGGTGCAGCGGTAGTCGTGCAGTTCCGCATGGGGAAGCACCAGAAGCAGCCGCTCTCGAACCGGTTGCGCTTTTCGGCAACGGTTGCAATAGATCTCGCTGGCTCTCAAATGTTCAAACTGTTGTTGCATGCTTACGCTCGATGTATGCCTTCCGTGAGCCTTCCAATTTGGAAAAGCGCATTTTCGAATTACTGTATCGCCGTTTACCGTTCAGGTCACGGAGCTTTTTCTTAATTCTTGACGTATTCGCCGTCAAAGTTTAGACATCTACCCTTTGCAACGGAAAAAAGGAGACCTACTATGGCGATAATTGATTTTGGCGGTGTGAAAGAAAAAGTCGTGACCCGGAAGGAATTTCCTCTGGCGCGCGCCCGCAAGGTGTTGAAGAACGAAGTGATTGCCGTGATCGGGTACGGCGTCCAAGGACCGGCCCAATCCTTGAACCTCAAGGATAACGGCTTTAAGGTCATCATTGGCCAGTCCAAGGCTTTTGCGCAGGATTGGAAACGGGCGATCAAGGACGGCTGGGTTCCCGGCAAAGATCTCTTCGACATCGAAGAAGCCGTTCGTCGCGGGACGGTCCACCAGATTCTGGTGTCGGATGCCGCGCAGCGCGCGATTTGGCCCCTGGTCGAAAAGAATTTGAAGCCCGGCGACGCCCTCTATTTTTCGCATGGCTTTTCCATCACCTACCAGAAGCAGACGAACCTGGTTCCGCCGAAAGATGTCGATGTGATCATGGTGGCGCCCAAAGGTTCAGGGTTGAACGTGCGGCGTAATTTCCTGTCCGGCGCCGGCATCAATTCCAGCTTTGCCGTGTATCAGGACGCTACGGGCCGCGCCGAAGAACGCTGCATCGCTCTCGGCATCGGCATCGGGTCGGGCTATCTTTTCCCGACGACCTTCCCGCACGAGACGAACAGCGACTTGACCGGCGAACGCGGCATTTTGATGGGCGCCCTGGCCGGCGTCATGGAAGCGCAATACGATGTGTTGCGCAAGAACGGCCATTCGCCCAGCGAAGCCTTCAACGAAACGGTGGAAGAGCTGACGCAAAGCCTGATTCGGTTGGTCGACGAGAACGGAATGGATTGGATGTATTCCAACTGCTCCGCCACCGCCCAACGCGGCGCGCTGGATTGGAAACCCCAATTCAAGAAGGCCGTTCTTCCGGTTTTTGACAAGCTGTACAAGGCGGTCAAGTCCGGCAAGGAAGCGGCCCGGGTGTTCGTTGCCTGCGGTGGAAAAGACTACCAGAAACTATTGGGCAACGAACTCGAGACGATGGGGACCTCCGAAATGTGGCGCGCCGGTGCGGCCGTTCGGGCTCTTCGTCCGAAAGAAAAAGCCAAAGAAATCAGCCGCGGCACCAAAGGGGTGGGCGGACGCAAGGGCTATTAATCAAGCTGTAATGCGGCATTTTTGCCAGGCGGCGGGAGTCACAAGCTCCCGCCGCTTTTTTTTGGAGCGATTCTCGCTTTGTTCTTGTGACTTCGGAGGACATGCTCTAAGCATACTAGTATGGCGTTAGGAGGGTAATGCTGATTATGGAAACACTCGTTAGCGGAAAGCCGCAATTAAACCGGCGCATTAACGCGTCGATCGTTTTAAACCTTTTGCGCAGGGAAGGACCCCTTTCCCGGGCCGATTTGGCCAAGCGCACCGGAATTCGTTCCACATCCATTTCGGCGATTGTCGAACATTTGCTGACGGATCGCCTCGTGCGCGAAATCGGCCGGGGCAAATCCACCGGCGGCCGGCATCCGATCATGATGGAACTCAATCCCGGCGGTTTGTATGCCGCAGGAATCGAGATCGGCGAGGATGCTTTGAATGGAGTGATCGTCGATCTTTCGGGCAAACTGTTGTCGGCGGAAAGCATGCCGCTGCCCGATACGTCGGTTGAGGCCGTCGGTTCCGCAGGCAACGCCCTGTTGGACTCGTTGTCGAAATCGTCGCAGATTTCCCGCGAAGAACTCTCGGCCGTGGGCGTGGCGGTTCCGGGCATCATCGCCAAAAACGAAGGCCAGGTCATTTTTTCGCGTCCGTTGGGCTGGACCTCCGTCCCATTGCAGTTGCTTCTGTCCGCCCAGTGGGGCGTCGAGGTCAACCTCCTGAATAGCGCCATGGCCGGCGCCATGGAGGAATATTTTATAGGCGCTGGGCATGGGATTCGCAGCCTGTTGTATGTGCTCGTGAACTTCAAGCGCAGCCGTTCGTACCATTTGGCGAGCCTGGGCTGCGGCATTGTGTTGGATGGCCGCTCGTATGTCGGAGAAGGTCAACTGGCCGGCGAGATCAATGTGGACATCGAGCATCCCATGTCGGCGGCTTCCCGACGGCTGGGCGATAAGGCGCCCCGTTCGCTCGAAGAATTGTTCCGCGCCAGCCGGGAGCACAAAGAGGTTTACGAGTCCATTTGGAACGCATTTGCCGCCGAGCTGGGAAAAGTCATTTCCTGGGGCATGGATTTTCTAAGCCCCGGACGGGTGATCGTCGGGACCGACACCTTGGAGCTCGACGAGTTTGTCCGGCGGCAGACCGTGGAAGAAATCGGCGCCCGGACGGTGGCCGGCCGGGTGAAAAGCCTTCCCGGCGTCCTGGGTTTCAAGACGCCCGAAATCGTTTTTTCGCCGTTGCGGCAGGATACGCTGGCCCGCGGCGCCATCGTGCCCGAGCTTCAAGAGCTTTCCTTGACGCCCCTACTGCGCGATAGCGTGCTGATGTAGGCTTGTAGTTTTTCTTATTCAGAAAGCAAGCCGCGGAATTCGTCGGGCGCCTGGTATTGCGGATTTTCCCTCATGAGGTCGGCGAGCACCTGGCAGGCCAGATGCCGTTGGCCGCTTTTAAGATGGTTTCGCACCAAGTGCACGGCAATCGCCTCGCGAACGTCCAGCGGATGCGATCGAGCCCGGGAGCGGGCTTTTTCGAAGGCCTGTTCGGCGTCTTTGTATTGGGCTTGCTGGTAGAGAACAAATCCCAGGGAATCGAAGGCGAAAGGACTGCTCGGATCCAGAACGACGGCCTGCCGGGCCAGGGCGACGGCTTCGCTCGGATTTTTCGATCGTTCGGCCAGCAGATAGGCCAGGTTGTTATACCCGGAGCCGTTGCGCGGATCGGCGGCAATGGCGCTGCGATAGGCCTCTTCGGCTTTTTCATAATCCCCGAGCGAGCGATAAGCGTTGCCTTCTCCAATCAGGGCTTCGGCAGGAGCATACTCCATGACGACGGCCTGCCGGTAATCTTGCAGGGCGCTGGCATAATCGCCTTGAGCGTAATAATAACCGGCTCTGGACAATCGTTCCGCGCCGCTGAGCGTCCAGGTGGGGGCGGACGGAGGGCAGATCTGAAGCGCGGCGAAACGTTGAACGCTCCATTTCTTAAGAAAGAATCCGTAGTCTTGAATCGTGCCGTGAGGGGTCCCATCGATCAGGAATACCTTCTGCGAAACGTCGTCGAAGCCTGCGACAATGACGTATTGGCGAGAATCGAAATCGAGCAGTCGATCTTGCAGGGGCGTCATGATGGGGACGCCCGCCTTTACCCGGATTTTCAGGGCTTCCAGAGGCAGGCTGGCCGCGGACGCCCACAATTTCATTTCTCCGGCGAGCCCGGCGGCTTGGGTGAAGTAAGGATGGAGTCCGCTTGGCAGAGATGAAAATCGGGTTTCAAGGGCGACGGGCGAAACCCGGCGACCCCAATAATTAAGCACTCCGGCCAGCGCGCCCCATTCGTTTTGCTTTCCCGCGGCCGGATGGCATGGAATCTTGGGGATAAAAGCGGCTTGATCTTGGTGGCGCCGGATTTCGTGACGGAAGATTTGCTGGGGATTTTTGGTCACGCACCCGGCAATACCCATGAGCATGGCTATTGACGCCGCCAGGGTCATTGCGCCCGCTGTTGACGGGGCTGGTCTCATCCCATGTTCTTTACAACCGCATGCGTTAGCGCAAGGTGATGCCGTCTACGACGTCAACAACGCCGGGGGCGCCCCGGGCAATTCCCAAGGCTCGTCCTCTGACGCTTTCGTTGCGTATGACGCCGCGCACGGTAGCCACGCCGTTCTGGACTTCGACATTGAACGTGGTTTGACCGGTTACGGTGTCGTCCTGGAGCCGTCGTATGACGTCATCGGTAATTTGCTGGTCGCCTAGCGCCGAAGGCTGCATGGCGTCGGGTTGCGAGAGCGTGCTGCAACCGGTGACGATAGGGGCTGCGGCCAGAAGAAGAATGAGCAATTTCCAAATATTTTTCATGATCAGGCTCCCGTGTTCGATCCTCACTTATTAAGGCAGTCTAACCTGCTCCGTGTGAAACGTCAATGTTGGCGGCGGCTGTTTCCAATTTGAGCGGTCGAGGTGTACATTTACGGCGTGCGGCATGGTACTATAGCCGGGGGACAGGATTCAAAACCGTGCAAGGGCTTGAGTCGCGATTACATCGAACTGGCGTCGCCCTGCATTTGAATATACTATGCAATGAACTAACAGTGATGGAATATGAACCACGACGAGGTCTCTGAAAAAAAGGATAAGGAACGGATCGTCAGGATTCTGGGGTTGGGATTGGATCATGATGACGGTCATGTCCGTATTACGCGCGGAGATAATTTCGAGGTCTATTTGGGATCTGAAAGTACCCATGAGCGCATGCAGGAAGCCTGCATGAAAATCAACGAAAAGCTGGATCAGAAAGGGAAGCGATTGGAGGATTTGTCGCGCCAGGAATTTATCGACCTGGTTTCGGAAATCGAATAACGGGAAAGCGCAATCCAGATTCTATGAAAGTTCTTTTTATTTCCAGCCGACTGCCCCATGACAAGGTGTTGAGTGGGCACATGATCGTGTACCAACGGATACGCCGGTTGGTGGAGCGGGGGCATGAAGTTAGCCTGGCGGCTTACAGGAGCGACGACGATGCGGAGCATACAGCCGCCATCGCGCCCCTGCTGCGCGAGCTGGAAATTGTGCCGGCTCCCCCCTTGGACGCCGATGAGCCTTCGTTTCGGAAGGAATGGTTGAGCCGTCCGCCCTATCCGTTCAAGAAATACGCTTCGGACGCCATGAATCAGCGAGTGGGCGACATGGTGAATCGGTCTCATTATGACGTGGCCTTGGCGGAATTTGCCGTTATGGGCCAGGCTCTTCATCATAATCCCTACCTGCCGGCGGTTCGTACGATTGTGTCGATCCATCATTCGCTCGCCATCGTGAACCAAAAAGCTTTGAAAGTTCGAAGCCCCTCTTTTCAAAAATTCAGAATCTGGCTGATGTTTAACCGATTGAAGCAATACGAGTTCAGGCTTTATCAAACCATGGACCGCATACTGGTGCTGACGCCCGAAGAGCGATTGGGCTTGCTCAAATATGCGCCGAATCTTCCGGTTACCGTCATTCCGGTCGGCGTGGATACGGAGTATTTCCAGCCGGCGGACGAGAAGGGGCGGGAGCAGGCGATTCTGTTTACCGGCCATTACAGCGAAGAACCCAATCGCGATGCGATTACGTGGTTCGTGCGGGCCGTCTGGCCCATGTTGGGCCATCGATATCCGGAGTTGAAACTTTATATCGTAGGACCCGGCGCCACGCCGGAAATGAAGGAGCTGGCTCGGAAGGATCTTCGAATCCAGATTACGGGCGAAGTGGAGGATGTTCGTCCGTACCTGGCCAAAGCCCGTGTTTATGTCTGTCCCGTGCGGATGGGTTCCGGCATGCGCGGAAAAATCCTGGAGGCCATGGCGATGGGGACGCCGGTGGTTTCCACCAGTCTGGGGGCGGAGGGCATTCCAGTTCAAATGGGCGACAATGCCTTTTTGGCGGATACCCCGGTCATCATGGCCCAATACATCGACTTGCTCCTGAGCGATCAGGGCCTGCGAGCCTCCATGACGGCCAATGCCCTGGAAATGGCCTGCACCCGGTTTTCCTGGGGGCATGGGATTAATCTGCTCGAAAAAGTCCTGCGAGATGTGACCGGGCATGTTTGAAACCTACGCCTGCAACGCTATGCGTAACATTGCGGGCAGGTGCGCAGGCGGGCGAAGACGGGCTTCCGTGCTCTAACTCAAGGGGCTGGGGCGGCGCTTCCTGACGTGCTTCTCGTCAGCGAAGAGGGAATCGCGTTGCCGGCGGGGATAAAGACCTCTGTAATCAAGGGTTTGGGATTTCGGGGGGAGCCAGCCTGCATTTCAATGCGGATGGCTTGGGGCAAAACCGGAGAGTCTTCGCCGGGCCATTCGGACTGCCATTTTTCGCCGTCGAAGGCTTCCATCTTTATTTGTCGAATGCCCAGCGCCAGGACATTGGTTTGTACGGGCTCCAAAGCGGCGGGGCCGGTCAAGGGCCGCATGGAGCGATGAAGCGTTAAGCTGTCCGTTGTCGTGTTGGCGATAAGAAGGTATTTCACCTGCCGGATTTCCCCCCAAGGAATTTCGTTTTCCGTTGGGGAGGGGATGGCCGTGCAGAACGAAAGCTCCAGCGCGGGGGAATCGGGGGCGTCCGCTGCTTTCAGGAAAAAATCGCACATGCTATCGCCCGGCGCGGCGAAGGCGCAGGTTAGATCGCGGGTTATTTGCCGGAGCGCATCGGTCGCGGGAATCGTTCCTTCGAGCCGCTCCGTTTGCCCCTGCAAGGTTGAAGCCACGGTGTGATAAAGGGACATGGCCACGGTTACGACCAGCACAACAATGATCATGGCCAGCAGCAGTTCGATGAGCGACATTCCCTGCCGGCGGGCCGATTTTGCCTTTAAGCCTGAAGGGAATGGCATGGCCGCAATCAGCCCGTAGTGACCAATTTGATGAAGAAATAAACCACGAGGGCCAGCGTCAGCAACCCGGCGAGGGCGATCAGGAAGAACCAAATTCCTTTCGTTTCCTTGCGGCGTGTGCCAAACGGCGAAATGCTGGCAAAGGTCTCGGGCGCGGAGACGGGTCCGGAGGCGACTTCGACATTGGCTTCGGCGAAGCTGTGCGTCTCGACCGCCTGAAGATCCTCGGCATCGAACAGGAATTCAACCGACCCGGCCTGGATCAAATCCTTGGGCTTCAAGGGGCTTTGGGTTACATCCTTGGCGTTCAGACGGGTTCCATTCGTCGATTCGAGATCCCGAAGGAGATATTGGTCGCCTTCTCGGGCAACACTACAATGGTGACCGGATACGGTTGGATTATCCAAAACGATCACATTGTCTTTGCTGCGCCCGATGGTGATTTCGGTGCGATCGATTTGAAATGTCTTGCCTTTAACTTCTGCCGACATGCCAATCAATACGGCCATGTAGGTGCTCCTCCATTTGAATTGTGCTGAATATGTCACGAGACAGGCGAACTGTCAACGGACTTGCCCAGATTTCCAGCAATTGTGCTTATGGGCTCGATTGGCAAACTGAATGCGCCCCCGGCGGAGCCGGGTAGGCGCATTCAGTCTGCCAAGGGATGAGGGCGCAATAACCGTGTCGTTGAAGCAAGCCTGGGGTTGCTCCCCCTCCCCCCATGGGG
>Ga0209417_1002118_pt1 | contig 32451 bp, 29 predicted proteins | sample RifGroF2_FD_184002 | JGI IMG/M metagenome (GOLD analysis project Ga0209417, IMG submission 184002) | Groundwater microbial communities from Rifle, Colorado, USA - Groundwater F2 (SPAdes) (version 2) | ecosystem: Environmental > Aquatic > Deep subsurface > Groundwater | place: Rifle, Colorado... | reverse complement strand
GCTGCTTTTGTTGGATTAACTGCTGTATTCATTGAGAATTTCTTTAAATTGCCTATTTTAGATCCGTTGGTAGTGGCTATGGTAATAGGCATTATTATGAAATCTTTTGTTAAGTTTGATGATGATATTATATCTGGATTTAAATTGGCCCCTTCTTTATTTATTCCCATTGGTGTTGTATTTTACGGAGCAGTAAGTCTGAACTTTTCTAATTTTATAAGAATGGACCTGAATTCTGTTTTTACGTTGTTCATTGTTTTTATTGTATATATTCTCTCAGGGATCATTTTATCCAACATGTTTGGGATAAAGGAAAAAGCTGGTTATTTAATTACAGCTGGTTCGGCTATTTGTGGCGCATCTGCCATAGCTATAACATCTAAAGCTATTGATGCTGACGCAGATGACGTTTCAGTTAGTTTAATATCTGTTTTTTTATCTGCCTTGATCGGGTTATTTATCGTACTTCCCGTTGTTGCATCTGTTTTTGATATTTCAGGATTAGATTATGCGGTCTTTTCTGGCTCTGTAATGCAATTTACTGGATTTGTTAAGGCATCTGTCGCGGGACTTTCTGAAGAAGTGAAAATTGTTGCGCAATCTGTAAAAGCCATTAGATATGTAGGCCTAATATTCTTAATACCTTTATTTGCCAGTTTTGCAAAAGGGAAACTAACTATCCCGTTGTATTTGTGGGGTTTTTTAGGGGCAGGGATAGCCTTTTCTTTAATGCCCGATCTAGCCAAAGTATTGAATCCATCATTTAAAATAATATTAAATATATTATGGAGCATTGCAATGGGAGCTATTGGACTTAATACAAATTTAAAAAGTTTATTCACAAAATATGGGATGAAGGTATTTACAGTAAGTTTTATTACATTTATGTCTGCTGTTATTACTTTTGTTGTCGGGTTAAAATATTTATAATTGCGGGAATATGAGGAAAAAAATAAATATGATCTTAGGAAACAAATAAATGAAAATAGGGCAAAGAATAATTTTAGGTTTTTTAACAGTTCTTGTTTTGACCGGGAGCATTGCGAAAGTTGCTCTAAAATTTCAAAATAAGATCATAGAGAAGGGTATCCTCAGAGAGCTCAAAGTAAAGGAAGACGCTTCTTATGATTTCATGGTAAATGAGGTTAGGGTTTTATCTTCCGCATTAGAAGTATTTTCTCGAGATGAAGCTATTAAGGGCCTGTATTTAGAAAGAAACAGGGAGAAGTTATATCAATATGGAAAACCATTATTTGATGAAATCAAAACTAAATATGGAATAACACATGTTTATTTCATTTTGCCGGATGGCCATTGTTTCTTGAGGTTACATGAGAAAGGTCTTTATAATGATAAAATAACCAGGGTTACTTTTGAAAAAGCCAGGGATACCAAGAATATCGCATCAGGGGTAGAGCTTGGAAAAACTGCTTTTGCTCTTAGGGTGGTCATTCCTTATTATAAAGGCAAAGATCTTATAGGTTATGTGGAGTTTGGAGAAGAAATCGAACATTTTATTGAACAGCTGAAAGATAACACAGCTACTGAATATTCACTGGTTGCGAAGAAAAAGTACTTAGATAAAGAAGCATGGGCCTCAATGAGAGAACAAGAAGGACTGGAAGATAATTGGAACGAATTTGGCGAATATGTATTGGTAACTAAAACAGATGCATGGTTGCGGGAAAGATTTAGAAAAAGTTTAGATGCCAATGTTAAGCTTTTAGAGAAAGGAGAATTTGTCTTTGAGCAATTTCAATTTAAAAATAAATATTTTAAATTAGGGGCTTTTCAATTTAAAGATGTATCAAAAGAAAATGTTGGTGTTGTCTTTGTAGCATTAGATATAACAGATATAATTAGTATTTCCGATCAAGCAGCGGCCTTTTTGTTCTTTATATTGGTTATTGTGTTTGTTATGATCCTGGGTATTGGTCTTTATCTTTCGCATTCAATATCTGCTCCTATTAAAATGTTAATGGCTGCAACTCATGAAATAAGCAGGGGTAATTTAAATGCTAATTTAGATATTGTGTCAAAAGATGAGATTGGAGCGTTAGCGGCAAGTTTCAATAGAATGATAAAGGATTTGAAGGAAACGACTCTTTCAAAGAACTATGTGGATAATATTCTCCAAAGTATGACGGATTATTTGATCATAGTTGACGTTGAAGGAAAGATCTCTAATGTTAACAAGTCATTTTTTGATCATTTAGGATACAGTAAGGAAGAATTGACAGGAAGTAATATGAGCTGTTTGTTCTTTGAAGGAGAAAGATATTTTAACAGTTCAAAAATAGAAGAATATATGCAAAAAGCCCCATTAATAAATTTTGAGACTGTTTTATATGGAAAAACCGGTGTTAAAGTGCCTGCGCTCTTAAGCAGCGCGGTAATAAGGGAAATCGAATGTCCAACGGGGTATCCGGAAAATGATTGTCAGGACTTTATTAAAAGCGGTAAACATTGCGAGAAGAACAAAGGGGTAGTGTTCTTGGTTAAAGATATTACTGATTTAAAAAAAGCGGAAAGCGAACTGCAGAAAAGCAATATAGAACTAACGACATCCTTGGAAATGTCTGAGCTATTGCTTAAAGATTTAGAAAAGGAAAAACAAACGGTTATGGATGCCCAGAAAGATATAATAAAAATTAATCAAGAATTAATTGCGAATGAAAAGGTTTTAAACAATATGATGAGCGATATGATAAAAACTAATGAAGAATTAAAAAATACTCAGGCACAATTGGTCCAATCCGAAAAACTTTCTTCTCTTGGGCAGCTATCTGCGGGTATCGCTCATGAGATAAACAATCCGTTAGGGTTTATTGATAATAATATTATTATTCTGGGTGAATATATCGATGTTTATTCGGAAGTTCTAAGGGCTATGGATTTGTTGAAAAAGGCAGTAGTAGATAAAGACCTAGACAGAGCAGTTTCTATTGTTGAAGAGATAAACGAGATGGAAGAGAAAGTTAATTTGACCTTTATTTCGGGAGATATTGAGAATTTAATACGACAATCGAAAGATGGGACAGAGAGGATCAAAAAGATCGTTCAAGATCTAAGGACATTTACCAGAAAAGATGAAGGCCAGATAGAATTTAATAATGTTGAAGATATTATCGAGAGTGTGCTCAATATAGTTTGGAATGAGATAAAATATAAAGCTGAGCTTGTAAAAGAATTTGGTAATATTCCTCTGGTGAAATGTAATGCCCAGAAATTGGGGCAGGTGTTTATCAATCTATTTATTAATGCATCACAGGCAATAAAAGAAAAAGGTATTATAACTGTTAAAACTTATACTGATGATAAAAGTGCATTTATTGAAATTTCAGATACAGGACAGGGTATTTCAAAAGAGAATATTGATAAGATATTTGACCCGTTCTTTACGACAAAAGAGGTGGGTAAAGGTACAGGATTGGGTTTAAGTATCAGCTATGGTATTGTAAAAAACCATAAAGGCGAAATGAAGGTATTTTCAGAAATCAGTAAGGGAACTAAATTTACTATTGAGCTGCCTTTGTGAAAAATATAAAGTGAGGGAATTCATATGAATATCAAAAATCTACAAAATATTAATTCAGTTCTTAAAACGAGAAAAGTGAAGGATATAATGTCAAGATTTGCCATAACAACAACAAGTCAGACACCTGTTACTGATTTGGCCCATTTGCTACTGCGTTTTAAAATCAGCGGTGTACCTGTAGTAAATAACAATAAAGAGATAATTGGCATTGTTACAGCTACTCATCTATTTAATATAATGAAGCAGATAATTGGTAAGCTTGAGAATGCAAAGGAAGAATATAAATCGCAAAAGCTGTTTGTTGAGGATATTATGATAAAGAATGTGTTTTCAGTTGGGGAGGATGATTTATTGTTAGATGTGATTAATCTAATGTGTAAAAATAATATTTATACATTACCAGTTGTCTCGGGAAAAGAAATAGTCGGCATCATTGGTAGGCGGGATGTTTTGAATGTTTTTTATGGAAAACTTAATCAGGTGTTACAAAATGGATGAAGCAATTAATTGCGTGTTAGAGAGAACGGAGAGTTTAAAATGGCTAAAGTAATTAATGTTGTAATATTAGATGATGAAAAGAATATATTAGACTCTTTAGAAAGACTGTTCTTTAAGGAGGATTTTGGGATTTTTACTACTACCGATCACAAGGAAGCTATGAGAATACTTGAAAAAGAGCAAATTAAACTTGTGATGAGCGACCAGCGTATGCCTGATATTACAGGAGTGGAATTCTTAACGCAGGTAAAAAAACAATTTCCAGATGTGGTCAGGATACTTGTTACGGGACATACGGATATCAAATCAGCGGAAGATGCAATAAACTTTGGTGGCGTATATCGTTTTATAAATAAGCCGTGGAACGGTGAAGATCTAAAAGGAGCAGTAAGACAGGCTATTGCACATTATGACCTTGTTATTGAGAATAGAAGACTTTTTGATTCAACAAAAACAAAGAATGAAGAGCTTGAGATCTTAAACAGAAAATTAAAAAGTATGTATGATGTTCAAAAGGATTTTTCTTCGACCGTTTCACATGAACTTCGTACGCCCTTAGCGTCGATAAAGTCAACAGTCGACCTTGTCTTAAGTGGTGCCCCAGGACCGCTCAGCGAGGATCAGGTCAAATTCTTGAACAAGACAAAAAATAATGTAGACCGTTTGAACAGGCTTATAAATGATATCCTGGACCTGACAAAAATGGAATCCGGAAAGACACAATTAAATATTGTTTTTAATGATATCAGCATAGTTCTTAATGAAGTTGTTGAAACACAATCGTTTGTAGCAAAAGAGAAAGGGCTGTATCTAAATTGTGAGATAGAACAAGAGCTTCCCAATATCCCATTTGATATAGATAAAATGCATCAGGTCTTAAATAATCTTATAAGCAATGCTATAAAATTTACAGAAAGCGGCGGGGTAACGGTTTCTTGTATTAATTTAAAAAAAAGCAATAGTATTGAATTACGTGTAAAAGATACCGGGCCGGGTATAAGAGTTGAAGATATTGATAAATTGTTTCAAAAATTCCAACAAATAGGGGAATCTATAAAACATTCCGGAGGCACTGGATTAGGATTGGCTATTTGTAAAGAAATCGTGCAAAGGCATGGAGGGAAAATTTGGGTTGAATCAGAAGAAGGTAAAGGAAGCAGCTTTTGCTTTATTTTACCTATTCAAGAAAGGCGAAAGGAGTAATTATGAGCAATACTAAAACGCTGTTGATCATCGATGATGAAGAGGACTTGAGAGACACTATTGAATATAAATTTAAAGCCGAAGGGTTCAATGTTGTAACTGCTGTTGATGGGCTAGACGGGTTAGAAAAATTAAAAACGGTAAATCCTGATCTCATTATCCTCGATATGAACATGCCAAGGATGAACGGACTGGAATTTTATGAGAAGATAAAAGGCGCAAACGAGAAGCCGAAATATCCGGTGCTTGTTCTCACGGCGCGGGCGAATATGGAACAGCTATTTCGTGACCTTGATGTTGATGGCTTTATGGCCAAGCCTTTTGATTTGAATGAACTATTCAAAGAAGGCGGAGCTATAATAAGAAAATATTCTGGGCTGGTAAAGCGGGAAAGGGGTTCTGATGAAAGAAGGGCCAGAAAAATTTGTATTGTCGAAAATGATCCAGTAATTTCAAATAAGATAGCTATTGCATTTCTTGAGTCGGGATATATGGTAAATACTGCCCAAAGTGCATCCTCAGCAATTAAGCGGATTTCAATGGATGTTCCAGATGTAGTTGTCATCGCCCTTGGCCTTAAGGATATCGCCGGGGACGTTGCTATCGGAAAACTAAAGAGAATAGAGAGAACTAAAGATGTTAAATATGTTCTATATACTGAAAGAAGTGGCGAAAGGGTAAAGGTCACACAGAGAATTTCGGAGAAAGAGGGTATCAATAAGTTTGTTGAATTTACAAATACAAAAGAAATACTAGAAGCTGTTGATTCAATGTTTACGTAGAATATAGGACCAATATGTAATAAAAAAGTTCAGTATTTAAGGAAATATTAGAAAAAAATGTCAAAAGTATCCAGTATCGTTCTTGTTCGAACATGGTAAAAGAAATAAGATAATCCTTAAATTCTGTTGAGTCAAAAGGAAAGTAATGTCATAATTATGAAAAAGGAGAAAGGATATTTCCACCGCGACGATCGGAATCTAGACTTTGTGTTCTTGGTTAGACCATAAATAAGTGTTCTATTCGTCATTTTTGTATAGTTAAACTATTCTTAAAAGGAGATAGTTTTTATGAAAGGATATAGTTTTCTTCAATTCTGGAAGGGAGTGCTAATTGCTACTTTGGTTGGATTAGCCGCGGTATTAATTGAAGTTTTCACAGAATTGCCGGTTCTAGATCCGTTGGTAGTCGCGATGATTATTGGGATAATGATAAGGTCCTTGATAAGATTTGATGATGAGATAATCTCAGGGTTTAATTTGGCGCCCTCTTTATTTATTCCTATAGGCGTTATCTTTTATGGGGCGGCAAGTTTAAACTTTAATAATTTCGCAAAAGTTGATCCAAGTTTTATTTTTACATTATTCATAGTTTTTGTTGTGTATGTTATATCTGGGCTGTTTTTTTCCACGGTGTTTGGGATAAAAGAAAAAGTTGGTTATTTAGTTACAACTGGTTCGGCTATTTGCGGTGCTTCTGCCATAGCTATAACATCAAAGGCCATTGATGCTGAGGCTGAAGATGTTTCAATAAGTTTAATTTCTGTTTTTGTGTCTGCATTGATTGGGTTATTTATTATCCTTCCCCTTGCTGCAGATGTTTTTAATATTGCAGAACTTGATTATGCAATATTTTCCGGAGCCGTTATGCAATTTACCGGATTCGTTAATGCGTCTGTTGCTGGCCTTTCGAAAGAGGTGCAAAGCTTAGCCCTTGCAGTAAAAGCTGTCAGGTATGTAGGGCTATTGTTCTTGATACCTTTATTTGCCAGCTTTTCAAAAGGCAGGTTTACTATTCCATGGTATTTAGTGGCTTATTTAGGTGCCGGGATATTCTTTACTTTAATGCCTGACCTAGCAAAAGTATTGAGGCCTGCATTCAAAATAATATTAAATGTTTTATGGAGCATTGCAATGGGTTCAATTGGGCTCAATACAAATTTTAAAAGCTTATTCACGAGATCCGGGATGAAGGTTTTTGCCGTAAGTTTTCTTTCCTTTATATTCGCAGTTGCCACTTTTATTGTAGGGGCAAAATGTTTGTGATCAGGGGAATATGTTTCTGCCGCAGGTGGACAATCAAAGCATACAAGTCAATCGATCTTATAATATGCACATAACATTTGTAGGAATAGGGTGGGAACAACTTGGAGTAAGTCTTCTGTCGGCTCTGGCAAAGGAGCAAGGCCATCAAGTTGATCTTGTTTTTAGTGTCTCTTTATTTAATGATAGATGTCACCTGACCCACGATCATCTTTCATCAGCCTTTGATGATACTCGATCTGTATTAAAGGAGATTGAACGCCGCAGTCCGGATGTCCTTGTTTTTTCTCCCATTTCAGGAACATATAGATGGATGCTTAATGTTGCAAAAGAATCGAAGCGCTCGCTTCCGAAAGTTAAGACAATCTTTGGCGGAGTTCATTCAACTGCTGTTCCTGGCCGCGTGATAGCAAATCCCGAAATAGATTATGTCTGTGTTGGCGAAGGGGATATTGCTTTTCTGGAAATATTAAAGGCAATAGGCCATGGCGGGCAGAGAGCGCCTATTATCAATACTAGGTTTAAATTGCCTGACGGAAATATCATTGTCGGCAAGCAGGATGGTTTTATTCATGACCTGGATTCGCTTCCGATATTTGACAAGACAATATGGGAAGATCATATGCAGTATAATGAAACCTATATCACGATGGGCTCAAGAGGATGCCCTTATCGCTGCACATTTTGTTTTAATAGCTTTTTTGCTGACCTGCCCAAAGAGCCAGGCTCAGGATATGTGAGATACAGGAGCGTGGACCATCTTTTGTATGAATTGCAGATCGCGAAGAAAAGGTATGATTTCAAGCTAGTTGAATTTTTTGATGATGTTTTTACTCTTAACAAAAATTGGCTAAAGGAATTTGCGTACAAATATAAAAAGGAAATAGGAATCCCTTATCAGATATTTACACATATTAAATGTATTGATGAAGAAGTTGCAAAATGGCTCGCGGGGTCAGGATGCAGATCAGCTCAAATTGGCGTTCAGAGCATGGATGATGAATACAAAAAGAGATTTTTAAATCGCAGGGAAACAATTTATGACGTCGAAAAGGCCATAAAGTTCATGGATCAGTATAAAATTCGCGCGAAGTTTGACCATATGTTCGGGCTGCCATTAGAACCGATCGAGGCGCAGGAAAAAGCGAAGCAGTTCTATGATGAGTATCCTCCTTATCGCGTACAAACTTATTGGGTGAATTTATATCCGGGCACTGAGATGCTTGCTCAATGTCACAAAGATGGAATAATAAATGATGAAGAAATAAACAGATTGGAGGAAGGACATAATTTTGATACTTTTACAAGGAGTAACCGGCTTATTGATCCGGACAAGTTAAGGACTTATAAGGCTTATGAATTGATCTTTAAGCTGATGGTGAATCTGCCAAGACCTTTAAGAAAGAGGTTAAATGCTAAAATTATCAAGAAAATTCCGGCAAGCATTTGCGGAGCCCTCACTTTTATTGTTGATCTTGTGTCTGGTTTAGCTAAATTGGACATAGACCATACTTCATATGCAAAATATTATTTGTATCACATGTACCGTTTCGTGATGAATAAGCTTTCAATTAGAGTTGCTGGCGGGACTAAGATCCATGATGATACGGGATATAGTTTCTACCCTCCCCGATATGAGGGCCTGGAAGTCCGGGATGAACAAAAACAGGTATTAACTGAGGCATAGGTTGATTATGCGCAACAAAATCATGAAGAAGATCGATAATTTAGTTAATAATCAAATAGCAGTTGCTGCAATAATATTTTTTGTTGTTTTATTGTCTAGAATAAATATATTTCAAAATCAATTTGTTATGGATGATTTTGACTTTATAGTTAATTGGCCATTGATCCAAGATTGGGGTAATTTTAGCAAGTTCTTTGTTGATTATGTTCCTTTGCCAAGGCAGGCAGGGATTTATTCTCCCCTGAAGACACTTTTTCACGCTGTAAATTATTCATTGTTTGGCCTAAAGCCTTTTGGTTACCACGTTGTGTCTCTATTGATACATTTTACCGGCATACTATTTGTTTACAAGTTAGCTCTTTATCTAATAAAAGATAATTTTGCTGCATTTATTGCAGGATTGTTTTTTGCCGTTCATCCTCTTCAGGTTGAGTCAATAACTTATATGACAGCAAGCGTTGATATGATAGGGATCGTTTTTCTTTTTGCATCGGTTTATTATTATGTACTCTCGCAAGATAAAGTAGGCCAGAACATTTTCAATAATAAAAAATATTATATTTCCTTATTATTGGCACTTATTGCAGTTTTTACCCATGAGCTTGCGATCTCTCTTCCGGTCTTATTGCTGTGGTATGATATTTGCTTTGGTGATAAAAAGATAACTCTGAGCAAAAGGTTTATGCAGCTATTGCCGTTTTTTCTTATTGTTGCCTTTTATGTTTTTTCCAAATATGCGGTCCTAAAAGGGATCACAAGGGGGGCATATGTTTTTAACAGCTTTTATTTGACGATGCTTATTATAATAAAGTCGCTTGCAAAGTATGTTTTTATTTGTTTCCTGCCGGTGGTTTTAACCCATGATCACAAGATATCTGAAGGGATCAGCTCTTTTGCGTTTGAGGATTTTGATAAAGCAGCAGTTTTATCGCAATCAATATTTGATATTCAGGTCGTTATATCATTGTTAATATTGGGTTTTATTTTGTGGGCCGCTATAAGGTCCTGGAAGGATAAAAGGTTAATAACTTTCTGCATGGGATGGTTCTTTATAAGCTTGCTTCCGGTGCTAAATATTATTCCAAGCGGTGTGCTTTTCGGTGAAAGGTATTTGTATCCAGGGCTTCTTGGATTTTGTTTATTTGCCGGAATGGTTTTGAGGCCTTTATATGCAAAAGATAAGCTTAATAGCACGGTGTATTGCTTTTGGATAGTAGTTATCGCAGTATCTTTTTTTTCTGTGAGATCTTTGATCAGGAACAAGGATTGGCGCGATGAAGTTTCCCTTTATGAGTCAGCAGTAAGGGCAAATCCTGCTAGTGCGCTGATGAGGCATGATCTGGGATTGGTTTATTCTAAGGCAGGAAGGCTTGACGATGCAATAGCTAGTTTTCAGAGCTCAATTAAGTTGAAAAATGATGATCCGGTGACTTTCTTCTCTTTAGGTAATGCTTATCAGGAAGTCGGGCAGTATAAGAACGCTATTAAAAATTTTAACAAAGCGATAGAGTTGGACCGTGAGTTTGCTGACGCTTACTATAATTTAGCGGGCATCTATGCTTTTTTGGGCCATACTGTTCCTTCGGAAGAGAGCTTGAAAATGTCGTTGGATCTTTTTAGGGAACAGGGTCGGACAGAGGAAGCCTTAGAGCTTGAAAAGGCTTTCAGGGGCTATTTCAATTCGACAGAAAAGTAAGGTGCCTTATGGAAGTATCAATAGTTATCCCGATATATAATGCAAAAGACCTGGCTGAACAGGCAGTGCGCTCGGTTGTCAGGTACATGGAGTCTATTTGTGTTGATTATGAAATATTGTTAAGAGATGATGGGAGCACTGACGGGTCTCGTGAGATGTTAAAACACCTGTCACAAGGGTTTGAAAAGGTTAAATATTCCGAAAATGTAAAAAACAGGGGCCTTGGCTTTACATTGAAAAGATTGTTTGAAGAGGCAAAGGGAGACAGTATTATTTACTGCGATTGCGATCTTCCTTTTGGCGAAAAGGTCATTAAAGTTCTTTTAAAAGAACTGGAGAAAAGCGATATTGTTGTCGCCTCCAGATATATGGGGAAAAAAAACCAGGTTGGGATACTGCGCAAAATTACCAGCAGAGTTTATAATCTTCTTTGCAAATCGCTCTTTAATGTCGGTATTAATGACATTGGTTCGGGATCGGTAGCTTTTAAAAAAAGTGTTTTGGATGATATAAGTTTAAAAGGAGAGGGATTTGTCTTTCATATAGAAGTATTCAAGAAAGCTTTAGATAAAGGCTTTTCGATCAAAGAGATACCTTTTGAGGCGAGGGGTTGGCAGAGAGGAAGCTTTGGTATTATAAGGCATGGATTGCCAACGGTCATAGATACATTAAAATTAAAGTTCAACAGGTTATAAAGTTAATGTCAAAACTAAATTTTAATTCAGTTCTCAGCAATCAGTTCATTTGCATCTTTATTATTGTTTTAGCGGCAATAGCCGCGTTCAGTAATTCTTTGGGTAATGAGTTCATTGTTGATGATCTTATCTTTATTGTTGATTGGCCGTTGATCCAGGACCTTCACAACTTTACTGAATTTTTTGGCCAGCATAATCAGCCTGTCGGGGAAGAAGGGGTTTACTCGCCGTTAAAAACATGCCTGCATGCCTTAAATTATAATTTGTGGGGAATGAATGTTTTCGGGCATCATCTATTTGGACTGCTCATACATTTGATAGGGACGGTTTTTGTTTTTAAGATCGCATTGCGGCTGACATCCAATATGCCGGCATCTTTCTTATGTGGATTGTTTTTTGGTATACATCCTGTCCATGTTGAAGCGATAACACCGCCGACCGGAAGCGTTGATACTTCGGGAGTTGTCTGGTTTTTTGCTTCATTTTATTTTTATACAAAAGCGGCAGGCCTTAAAGCCAGGCCGGGCAAGGATTACTACATTGCAATATTCTTTGCATTGCTTGCGATCTTTACGCACGAGCTGGTAATAACTTTGCCTTTGTTCTTTTTGTTCTACGAGTTTTGCTTTAATGGCAGGAATTCTGACAAAAAAAACCTGTTCCGGAGGACATTGCCTTTCTTTATTATTTCTTTTACATACGCGTTTTTGAAGCTTAATATTGCCGGGTCACTGGCGAGAGGGAAATATATTTATGGCAGCTTCTATCTTACTATGCTGATCGTCATAAAGGCATTGGCAAAGTATGTCCTGATATTGTTCTATCCAATGGCGTTGACATCAAATCATGAGATATCACCGGGAATATTTTCGGTTAATTGGTATTATTTTGATAAAGCAGAAGTTTTAATGCAGTCGATCCTCGACCCTCAGGTAATACTCTCGATGCTTTTTACAGCGGCAATGGTTTTTATTGGGATAAGATTTTATAAAATAAACAAGGTAGTTACGTTCTGCGTGGGGTGGTTTTACATAAGCCTTTTGCCTGTAATGAATATTATCCCGACCGAATGTTATTTCGCCGAGAGGTACCTTTATCCCGGCTCGTTAGCTTTTTGTTTGTTATTGTCAATTATGATATTAAGCCTGGTTAATCAAAAAAATATCCTTAGATACTTTGGCGTTTTTGTCCTTGTATTTTATATAGGGTTCTTTTTTAGGCAGACATTGATGCGTAACGGCCAGATAAAGAATGAATTGTCTTTATACGAGGCTGAGGTGAAGGTTAATCCCCGGCACCCAATTATGCATAGAAAGCTGGGATTTCTTTACCTTAGAAACGGGGAGCCCAAAAAAGCTATTGAGCAGCTTGAGACGGTTATCAAGTTAAGGCCATCTGACCCGGACGCGCATTTTATATTGGGTGAAAGTTATATGGAGATAAAGAATTTTAAGAAGGCCATGCTGAATTTTGAGAAGGCAATAGAGATAGATCCAAACTTTGCCGAGAGCTATTACAATTTAGCCGGTATATATGCTTTTCTTGGAAGGCAGGAAGAGGCCAGTACATATCTTCATAGATCTATTAAATTATTCATGGAGAGCAATAGGCCTGATGAGGCCGAGAAATTAATTGAGGCTTTTTACACTTTTTGGGGCTTTAAATAAGCCTAGGTGATCCGCGCATATATTCACTTGATAATATTATTTTCCTATCCCCTTGCTCATCATCATTTGCAATAATGCCTGCATTTGAGGATTGTTCATAAGCTGCATTATCTTGGGATTATTCTGAATAACATTAGGGTCGTTGCTTAACAGGTCTTTCATAAGGCTAGGGTCAGAAATGAGCGCCATTATTTCTTCATCCTGGAGCATTGTCTGCATCTCTGCTAGCATTTTGGGGTCGGACAGCAGGCTGTTTTGCATTTGTTGCATTTGTTCCGGCAATCCTGCATTACCAAGGCCGCCGAGGTTTCCCAGCAAAGCATTTTGAGCTACAGGTGCTTGAGCATTCTGTGTTGCAGTAGAGGTGGTAATGCTGACAATATCAGAATCTTCAACCTCAACTTTACCAAGTTTGTCCGTATCTATTATGTATTTTTGATCTTCAATAGATACTATTGTTCCCTTTATAACGGATCCATCTTTCAATGTGATGGTTTTTTGTGAATTTTGAGCGAGAACGGTACTTGTTAAGAGAAGACAAGCTGCCAAAATTGTAAGAATTGTGTGCTTTTTCATTATTTTATATCCTCCATTCACTTAAGTGTATTGCATATTTCCTTAAGGGTCAATAGAGTAGGAGATTATTTGTGTTTATATCAATTATCGGATAATAAAAGAAAAGATCTATTCTTTTGAGGTGAGTTATATAACCCGCTGTGAACAAACTGTTTGCAATGGGTTTTCTTTTACTTGCTTGACGATTTTTGAGGTGTATGATAAACTTTTAACACTATGCAAGATTATTCAATGAAATTAAACAACCTACTTCCTGGATTACTCCTATCTTTACTAAGATAGGCCGTGAGGAGGGGTGTGTTTTTAATCATTGAACAGAAAATAAATAATTAAAAAAAGTAAAGCCACCGCTTCTTAAAGAGGCCGGTGGCGTTTTTTTTGAATAATTGACCACCGCATCTTTAAGGAGCCGTTGGCGTAAAAGAAAGGTGGTGTATTATGGAAAAAGGTAAAATGCCATTCAAACGTTACCGACAGTATCCTAATGTTTTTCTTCCAGACCGTGAATGGCCAGATAAGACAATCACTAAAGCACCTATCTGGTGCAGTATTGACCTGAGGGATGGCAATCAGGCTTTAAGCATACCGATGAATGTTGAAGAAAAAATAATTATGTTTGAGCTTTTGGTGGCAATAGGATTTAAGGAAATTGAAATTGGTTTTCCTTCTGCATCTGATGTCGAGTATCAATTTATCAGAAGGCTTATAAAAGAACAAAGGATACCCGATGATGTTACGATTCAAGTGCTGACACAGGCTCGGGAGCATTTAATCAGAAAAACTTTTGATTCCGTTAGAGATACAAATAAAGCAATTATCCACTTATACAACTCAACTTCAAAAGTTCAACGAGAAGTTGTTTTTAAAAAGAATAAGGAAGAGATAAAAGCTATTGCTGTCGAAGGAACGAAATTAATCAAGTCATTAAGAGGTGCGTCAAAGAATAGCAGCATACGTTTTGAATATACGCCAGAAAGTTTTCCTGCTACGGAGTTGGATTATGCGCTTGAAATTTGCTCAGCAGTAATTGATGCGTGGGCCCCATCACCCGAAGAGAAAATCATTATAAATTTGCCCACAACTGTGGAGATGTCAACTCCCAACGTTTATGCTGACCGCATTGAGTTGTTTTGTCGGCATATCAAGAAAAGAGAATCAGTCATTATCAGCGTCCATACGCACAATGACAGAGGAACAGGTGTGGCTTCTGCTGAATTGGCTGTTATGGCAGGAGCAGAGCGTGTTGAGGGCGCTTTGTTTGGTAATGGAGAGCGAAGTGGTAATATGGATATTGTTACAATGGCTTTGAATCTTTTTAGTCAAGGGGTGAATCCTGAACTTGATTTCTCAGATATCAATAAAATTGCGGAAGTGTACAAAAAATGTACACGAATGGACATTCATTCTCGACATCCATATGCAGGAGAGTTGGTCTATACCGCTTTTTCTGGGTCACATCAAGATGCGATTAACAAGGGAATGAAAGCTCAAAAGAAAAAAGAAAGTGATATTTGGGATGTCCCTTATCTTCCGATTGACCCTAAAGATGTTGGTCGAACTTATGATGCCATTATCCGTATCAATAGTCAATCAGGAAAAGGGGGAGTCGCTTATGTTATGGAAAATGATTGGGGATTTAAGATTCCTAATGAGATGCAACCTGAGTTTGCACGCCTCATACAGGGAAGAACAGAAAGTGTTAGTAATGAATTGTCGTCCAACGAGATAAAGAATTGTTTTGAGCAGGAATATATAAAGCGACAAGGAAGATTCCAGCTAAAATCCTGTGCAATTCATTCTGAAAATAAAAATTCAAAGGAAACTATTGTCTGTGCTTTAATACAAGATGAACAAACAGAAATATCAATAAGGGCAAAGGGCAATGGTCCAGTTGATGCTTTTGTTTGTGGTGTTAAAGAACATTTCAACATTCTTTTTGATGTTGCGTATTATGCAGAACATTCTCTTTCGCAGGGAGCGGATGCAGAAGCTGTTGCTTACATTGGGATAAATACTGAAAACAGCAAAATTTTATTTGGTGTTGGTATTGATGTTAATATAAGTATAGCTTCAATTAAAGCGGTTTTGAACGCTATAAACCGTATGTAACCGTAAAGGCATCAGATAATATTTTGGCTTCTTCCGATAGGCAATATGCTCTAAACTCCTCCCAAAAGTTGCGAAAGTCGTCCTCTTGGGTGAGGTCAATAAATAAATTTGGTGCTGGAGAGGGGATTGTTCTTCTATTCAAACAAAAGTCTTTCGTTTTTGTGCCAATTTGTCGAACCGCCTTTTTTGACCTCTTGTTTTGGAGGCATATAAATCAAACTAAGACCGATACGGTTTGGGGGTTATTGTTTTTCCAAAGACAAACTTGCAGTAACGTCTCTGAATGTCCGGAACTAACATCTTTGGATGAAGCAGATTTATTAGAAATTATTTAAATTATCATGCAGATCTCAAATACTTATTTTTTGCAATTATTGAAAATACTTAAAGCATATCTGATTTTCTTTCTTTGCAGCCAAACATGCATATGAAAAAGGCGGCTCAATATGGTTTTCGGGGTTTTGTTAAATGTTACATCAGAAAAAGAAATGATCCGTTCTGAAAACTTGTTTCGAACTAATTGGCGAAAAGTCTGCATTTCCTCATTTGACATGGAATTAGGATGTAAGCACACGGTCCACAGGCCAGAAAATCGTTCAGTTAAATTCCAAAGCTGCTGAGGGATCCAATAGAAATCATATTCATAGTACACATCAAGTGCGATACCATCACTGATAAATTTAATATCGGTTTCATTTCGGATGGCATGCAACGTTATCTTGTCGAAGGTATGGGCTGGGGCAACCCATATCTTAGGAGTAACACGATGTTCATTAAAAATATTCCATGAAGCGCGTATTTTAGCGGCCTGTTTCTCATAGGGAAGTCCTGCGAATTCAGTTCTTTTGTAATATGGAAGTATCATAGGACTTTCAGTCTCGTGCAGTTGATGTGTATAACCATGAAGAGCTATCGTCCAGCCTTTTGACTGCCACGCACGGACTTTGTTACAAAATCCTTCATCCGGTTCATCAAGCATAAAGCCTGGATCTCGGCTTTCTGGTATAACAGAAACGATCGGCTTTATATTAAACTCATCAAGAATGTCCTCCATTAATTGCCATTTAGTCCTATCCATCGTATGACAGGCATCATCAATTCTAATTAAATAACGTGCTTTCATATTGTTACCTTGAATAAATGAAATTTTCTTTGCTCATCTGGGGCCGGTGTAATCGATGTTCGCTCTGCGCGGTTTCTTAGGAATGCAAAATCATGCTTATATGGACATATTGAAGACCCTCCGGGATCTTTCGCGTCAAGAACCAAAAACTGCGTCTTTGGCAATAGTGGCAGCAGCAAGCTTTCCAGCTCCGTTGGGCTTAACACGTGAATCCAGTTGACCAGTATTAAAACATCAATGGCTTTTTGCTCAATGCTTGATGCTTCCCCACAAATAAAATTAACTCTTCTGCCGTGAAGCAGCCTAGCTATCCTAATAGCACCTTCGTCAATATCATAACCATACCGGTGCTCAGCTTTTACTCGATATATTATGTCACCAAAACCACATCCCAACTCCACAACACATCTAGGAGCTAAGCTGTTAACCAAATTAACAACGGTTTTTTTATATGGTCGGTTTGAATAAGGAGCACTGGCATGCCAGGAATCACATTTAAAGCAATATGTTAATAAGGCTAAAAAAGCGCAATCAAGCCTGCGCCAGAAAAATAACCATATGTGCTTTATAATTCCTTTTTTTTCCGTTGGTGGTTTCATAAAATCTTCAGAAGTTCTTATCTCTTTATTCTGTTGGACAAGCAAATGGGGATCTATTATTTTCACTCTGAATATAGCATCTTTTATTTTTCAATTCAAACAATACATATTCAATATTTATTGCTGATCCAATAAAAAAGAAACATTATTATCTTCTTTCTGCAAGTTCGGATGACTAACAGTTCCATTATAGTTCCTTTACATTTATTTTGAAGGTACAAGAAGTTTTTGTGCTATATTTTGTGCCAAAAAGGTAGGAAAAGGAGGTTTTACATACGAGAAAAGGAACGAAATAATGCTGGAGAAGGGATTCGAACCCTTGCGGCTGTGACGCCACCGGTTTTTGAGACCGGCGTGTATACCAGTTCCACCACTCCAGCATATATTTTATTTCAACATATATTCATCTGCAAAAAAAATGGAGCTAAGGAGGATCGAACTCCTGACCTCTTGCATGCCATGCAAGCGCTCTCCCAGCTGAGCTATAGCCCCTAAAACAAATTAGCAGCGTTTTGAACAATACCAGTTTTGCGATATTATAAAAATATCATTACCTTTGGTTTGCCTATAAAGGAATAAATCAGCCCTGCAAATGCCATTAAATATAGCATTGACAAAAGTTATTGTCAATTTTTTAAAACCGTTGCATTCTTTTAATCCCTGTGATATATTAAAACACTTTTTTCGGGGAGTAGCGCAGCTGGCTAGCGCACATGCTTTGGGAGCATGGGGTCCCGGGTTCGAATCCCGGCTCCCCGACCAATGAAACTAATAGTTTTTGCTGGCTGTATTTGGAAATTGGCAATATGTCTTTTAAGTATGAATATGTCAGTCGAGAAATACAGCTTTTTTATTGGAAGATAAATGAAAAATAAATTATTGATCAGATGGATTGCTGGTATCATGGTTTTTGGCTTTTTAGCCACAGCTATTGTTTTAAAGATCAAGATCAACCATGATCTTGAAAAACAAAGATCCCTGCAGAAATTGAAGGCGGAGATTTTAGAGATCAATAGTGTCCAGCTTTCTCAGGTTGATGATAATTTAGGCATTGCAGTCGAGATTCTCGGGAGGTCATCCGACAGATATAAGCTGAAATTAGTATTGGAATCAATAGGTTATGTTCAGCTAAAGATCGTTGAATTAGAAAGCGATGTTTTGTTGACCCATGAAAAACAGAGTTTTAGTTTTTTAGTGTCTTTTGAAGAGCTTGCGATGGCGTATCATAAAGGCCTGCTTGAGTATATCCCTGAATTTGAAAGAAGATTCTTGATTGATGAGATTGTTAATGTTAAAGCTGTCCTGACCTTGGTGGAAAAAAAAGGTTTTACAAGATCTGAGATTGAAGGGATTGAGTTTAGCCGTAAGGAGGCTTTTGCTGTTGCCAGATTCGCTTTTTCGTGCCTGAAGGATAAATGCGTGGTTGATCAGTCAAGAAAAGAAGAGTAAGTTCATTCCCAGAAAATAAGCATAGAAGATTTCATTAATTCTTTTTGTTTGTGTTTTACTGTGTTATAGTGATTTTGATGGTAAATTTGATCCTCGCCAGCATAATAATATATAAACAATAATGTTCCTTATATGCCCAGAAAAAGAAATAAAAGACTTAAGTCTAAAATAAAAAAAAGTATAACACTTTTTAATTCTGTAATATTTTTGTTCTCTATATCGGTAGGATTTTTGATAGTTTGTATATCCGGGTCTGTTCAGGAAAGTAAATTTAAAGCTTCAAAAGATGGGGTTTTAGAGCATTCCGCCATTCGTTTAGCGGATGCATTTGAAATATATAATCAAAAAAGATTCTCTAAATAGGGATAGATGCTATTTTTAAGCTTTTACGTATCTCAATCAATAGTGTTATCCCTATTTTAAATGTATTATAGATTTTGCGCCCGTAGCTCAGTGGATAGAGCACCTGCCTTCTAAACAGTATTCATCGAAATTCATAACTAATTGAAATTAATGGAAATACAATCCTCTAAACAACTTAGAGGATTTTTTTATTGGTACTTTTTAGTATGGGTTAGTATGTTTTAGTCAAAAAGTAGACACTGCCAAGACACTAAGTGGGGTGCGTCAAGTTTCGCTAATTATTAATTTTTCTCTACTCTGTATCTACTGTTCCTCCCTCTGAGTTAGATTTAAATACTACTAATAAGATTATGGCGAATAAAATGTTTCCAGAATTATTGTCGAATATAACTGTGTTGAAGGATATTATGGATGTATAAATTATTTCGAAGACAAACAAGTATCTAATTTGAGAGCGCATGCAATTAGTCAAGATTCAGTTCAATTTGCGGGAGAAGAAGACGCTGTTTGGGAAGTACCAATAAGAGTTGCTAGTAGCGAAATTTCAGAAGTTTGAAGGTTTGAAAGTATTAATTTGGACGATTTGTAAGATCAGTCAAAAAGTAGCAAGTGACTTTTCTTGTATGTACTAAAAGTTTAGTAATTTTGAAGATGTAACTCTTAGTGCTTTTGCAATTTTCTCTAAGTTTTGAATCCCTATGTTTTTCTCGCCTCGTTCTATTTGTCCTATGTAAGCTCTGTGAAGGTCAGCATTAAATGCAAGTTCTTCTTGTGTAAATCCGCATTTTTGGCGGTATTTCTTTATATTTAATCCAACTTTTTTATTGATTTCTGCCATAATTAGTTCGTTTTTGTTGTGAATAAATTATAGGATAATGCTACCAATAGGTCGACTACCTATAAGTAGCAATTTAAAATAAAAAATGCTATAATATCCCAAATAATTGATAAATTAATCTAAGGAAAGGGGAAAGAATGAAAAATTTTTCTAAAAGGTTCATAGTTGTAGTATTATTGTTAGTGTTGTTTAGTTCTGCTGAAGCTCAACAAGTTCCAAGCAACAAAGAAATGGCTTACAAAATGTCTGTGATTGATGGAGGAAGGTTCTCAGAAAAGCAATTTGAATCTGTATTGAATGTGTTGCAAAGTTATTTTCCAGAGGAAACATACTTCGATATATGCTATTTTATTTCAGGAACTCATGAAATACTTCAAGAAACAATACCGTCTTTGGGATTATATGAATTTACTTTAGGATTGAAGAATTTTGTTAGGGACTCAAGGGCAGATACGAATCTTCGTGAATCACTTGCACTATATGGTGCTTCTAAAATGAGTGGGTATTAATAATGAACAGGAGGTGAGAATGAGAAGTTATTTATTAGTTTTTTCTCTAGTAGTACTAATTTTTAGTTTCGTATCAATAGCAGATGCAGTATTGATTGGACAATGGGATTTTAATGAAGGAGCAGGTAATATAGCCTATGACAATTCAGGTTTTAGTAATGATGCAACTGGTTTAAATGGTGGCTGGGTTGCAGGCAAAAACGGCTATGCTACAACAAACTATAATATTATTGTTCCGCAAGATGAATCCCTTTTATTAGAATCCAATTTAACTATTATGGCATGGGCAAAGATTGATGAATTCAATGGTCTTCAAAGGCGTATTGTTGAAATGGTGCCAAGTTATGGGTTTCTATTTAATCCGCCTAATATGGATTTAGAAACAGCTTTTCATTTATGTTTTAATGCTGGGACTGATGAAGAAAATTTCTCTTTTGAATATCAGAGTATCCCATTAGGTGAATGGTTTCATACTGCTGTCACTTGGGATGGAAATATTGCTCAATTTTATTTAAATGGCGTGCCGAGTACTCCTGTCTCTGCTCAAACAATAATTAGTAAATATGGATTCTCCCCATTATTGATGGGAGCCCAAGGTTATACATTAGATGAAGTTCGCATTTACAATCATGTTCTAACTGGTGAAGAGATTCGCGATGTCAGTGGAGTTGTTCCAGAACCAACCACAATGTTTTTATTCGGGACAGGATTAGTTGGTTTTATGTTTAGAAGGCTTGGAAATAAAAAAGACATTAGCAAGATGCTATTGAAATTCTAAATAATGTAAGTGGGTTATTTGATATTTTACATGACTGGGATGTTAAATCGAAAGAGGAAAACAAATAAATCTTAGAATCCGCAATGATTTCGATTGATTTATTGCCTTAAAGAATCAATTTTTTGCTTCTAGATAGCATTCTAATCAACGGAGGATGCTTACCACGCAGTGAACCTTGCTTTATAGCAGACCACTCAAGATTTTTATATTACTTTGTATATTTTATGTATAAGTCTTAAATAGACTATACAAAAAAGGGTCAAACTCGTGGCTGCTGTAACGGCAAAGTGATAATGTCCTATTTAGGCAAAGCAAGAATGTCCTGTCATAATGTTTTCGAAAGGAGACATTATGGATCAACGGGAGATAATAGCAATGAGTCAAAAAGAGTTGAAGCGTTTGGGGGTGATCAATAAAGTAACAGGAAAAGAAATAAAGCAAAGAGAAGCAGCAGAGCTGTTAGGACTTAGTGATCGACAGATAAGAAGAATAGTAAAGCGAGTAAAAGAAGAAGGCGTAAAGGGATTGACGCATAGACTACGAGGATGTAAAGCACATAATAAGATAGAGGATAGCAAATGGAGCAAAGTATTAAAGGTTTATGAGCGCAAGTATTATGGCTTTGGAGCGCAATTATTTAGTGAGAAGTTGGAGAAGAATGAGGAAGTAAAGATAAGCAAAGAAACTTTGAGGAAGAAGTTAATTGTAGAAGGGTATCAGCAAAGAAAACGAAAGAATAAAAAGCATAGGAGTTGGCGAGAACGAAAAGAGTATTATGGTCAAATGATCCAGATGGATGGAAGTCATCACGATTGGCTAGAAGGACGAGGAGCAAGGATGGTGATGATGGGATATATAGATGATGCAACGAATCGAGTGTATGGACGATTTTATGAGTATGAAGGAACGATTCCAGCAATGGATAGTTTTAAGAGATACGCAAGGAAGTATGGAGTGCCGCAGAGCGTGTATTTAGACCGGCATAGTACGTATAAAGTGACGCATTATGACGAATGGAAGGCAAAAGTTTATGGGAAAGAAGACCCCTTGAGTCAGTTTGAGCGAGCATTAAAAGAGTTGGGTGTAAAAGTCATACATGCAAATTCAGCGCCAGCAAAAGGGCGTATAGAGCGATTATTTAGGACACTGCAGGATAGATTGGTAAAAGAGTTGAGATTGTCAGGGTCAGCGACACTGGAAGAGGCAAATGAGGTTTTAGATAAGTATTTACAGGATCATAATAGTCAGTTTATGGTTGAGCCAGTAAGAAAGGCAAATTTACATAGGCGGGCGCCAAAAGCTGTAGATTTGGATAAGATCCTTTGTGTGAAGACAAAACATCCAGTTAGGAATGATTTTACAATAGTGCATAAAAAGCGATTGTATCAGATATTGAAATATACAGGAGCAAAGGAAGTAGAAGTCCGTGATTTAGTTAATGGTAATATGGAAGTTGTAGTAAAAGGTCAGAAGATAAATTACAAAGAAATTGAAAGGTTGCCAGTAAAAAATAAAAGAAACCGAATGACACAGAAAGGTTCAATAAGAGTTTTACCTATGAATAGCTCTTTTGGAACTTATAAGGCAAGATCAAGAGAATTGTCATTCTATTAAAAACCGGACATTCTTGTTTTGCTAAAAAGCGGACATTCTTGCTTTGCCTTGACATCAAACTCGTGGCTGCTTGACAAAATTTAATATGTAGTATATACTTATTAAATAGAAATGACGACGAGAAAACAGGAATAAGGAATAAGAAATAAGAAATAAGAAATCTTATTTTCTATTATGACAACTATGTCTAGTTATGTAAGTGTTCATGTTTTTAAGTATCGAGGAGGTAAAACTAAAGAATAAATAGTAAGAAAGTTTAATCAACAAAGCAAACTCATCGCAAGATGGAGTCGCAAAGTAAGAGAGCTAATACTGTTTAGTTCTCTTTTTTTTGTGTGTCTATCTATGATGAGTTTTTTATTGGAAAAGGAGAAGAAAATGCAAACACCATTATTTTATGATGATGTTGATTTGGGTCGTGAAAAAGGATGGTATCCGAAACCACATTATTTAATAGAGTTAGTTCAGGAAAAAGCGATAACTAAGGCAGAATATACGCTTTTAGATATACTTTTTCATTTGGAAAATAGATTCACTCGAAAACCATTGAGCATTTTTTTTCGTACAGATTATGATATATGCAAAACAGGTCTTGTTTCAAGTAAGACATTAGTAAATGCAAGACGTAGTCTTAAGGGAAAGGGATTAATTGATTTTAAATTAGGTAATTCACATAGAGCTACTGAATATAGGATTTTAATAAATTGGGATGAATACTATACTAAATGTTCAATGTAAAAATAAATGATAAAAGCTGTTAAAAAACAAAAGTACATCAATAACACTGTAAAAAGTATGACCCAGTAACAATTAATAATAAGAAAGACTAATATAAAACATTAAATGTTTTATACCCTCACAAAAATTATAATTTTGACAAGTATAATTTTTTTTCGGGTACATTTAATTACTTATTAGTAAATACTTGATTGTTTTTTGTAACTATGATTAGGAGAAATAATTATGAGACCCGAGAAATTATTAAAGGGCATTAATGCTAAATGTAGACAATGTGCTAATGAATGTAAGCAGTTTTCAAGCATCATAATAGTGCGTTGTCCTCATTTTTTGTCAAAAGTTAAAAACAAGAAAAACAGTATACCCTTTACACATGGTAATAATACTTTAAATGAGTCTCCTTGAATTTTTTAAAGATATTTGAGTAAACATACTACTTATTAAATGAAATAGCCTTTATACAGAAAAACGAGCAAAATTGAGAACTATAACAATACTTATTAAAATTTGGAAAATATTAATGGAAAAACGCTTCTTAACAACAAAAGAGATAGCATTCTATCTTGGATTGTCACAAGACACTATTCGTGCTTGGGTAAGGAGGGGGTGTATTCCATTTTCTAAATTGGGAAGTGCTGTAAGGTTTGATTTACTTTCAATAAATAAGTGGCTTAAGAAAAAAGAGTGTAAAGTGCCAAACAAGGTGTTTTAGTTGACCACCTTAGGAGGCCTGCTAACATTAAACTATAAAAATAAATTGCTTATTTTCGCTGAGAATAAAATGTATAAGGAGAAAAATGTGGGATTATTTAACAGAATCAAATGTCCAAATTGTCATAAAAGTTATGATGTTCGCATGAAAAAAAGTGGAAGACAGTTGTTTTGTAAGCACTGTGGGAATTATATAAAAATTACATCGCATAATTGTAACTATTACATTGAATATTATTGCGAAAGTAAAAGAATAAGAGAAAAAATAGGCAATAGTAAAATCTTAGCGGAAAATGTCTTAAGAAAAAGGAAGGTTGAAATTGCTGAAAGCAAGTTTTTAGATATAAAAAAAGAGCTGAATGTAAAATTTGATGACTTTATAGAACAATATTATGAAAATCACTGTAAGGTAAATCATCGTTCTCTAGAAAAATGTGCTGATGTTCATGTGAAATTGTTGAAACGTTATTTTTCAGGTAAATGTTTGCAAGAAATCACACCGTTAGTTATTGAAAAGTTTAAAGCTGAGAGATTAAAAGAAGTATCTACTTCAACAGTTAATAGATCGCTAAGTTTTTTAAAAGCTATGTTTTACAAGGCTATCAATTGGGGTCAATTTGAAGGAGTAAACCCTGTATCAAAAATTAAATATTATAAAGAAAATAATAAAAATCTCCGTTTTTTAGAAAAGCATGAAATTAATAGAATTTTACAATTTTGTAAAGGGAGCATAGGGGGAATTATTATTATTGCTCTTAACACGGGAATGAGGAGAGGCGAAATCTTTAATCTCAAATGGAGAGATATTGATTTTAAAAGAGATATTATTTCTTTGTTGAAGACTAAAAGTGGTGATAAGAGAATGATACCGATAAATGAATTTCTAAAGAATAAGTTGATTAGTATTAGAAAACATCCTAAAAGTGAATATGTTTTTTGTAAACAAGATGGTCAGCCTTATAAAGATATAAGAACACAATTTAATACTGTTTTACGTAATGCGGGTATTAGTAAAATGAGATTTCATGACCTTCGTCATACCTTTGCTTCACAATTAGTAATGAATGGAATTGATTTAAATACTGTAAGAGAATTATTAGGACACGCAGATTTAAAAACAACGTTAATATACTCCCATCTTTCTCAAGACCATAAAAAACAAGCAGTTAATGTTCTATGTAGCAATAGAGACACTGCTTGGACATTTAGCGATGACGCAGAGAAAGAACTGAAATCCCCAAGTTTCATAACTGTTTGACTTGCAACCAATTCTACCTTAAGATTAATAAATAAATAGCGATAGAGCATCTGCTATACAGGCAGATTGATAAAAATTTAAAATAAGGTAAGCAGAGGTAAATAATCCTCCCTGATAATACAATTAATTACCCATGTGGGAAGATTTTGAAGTGAATAAACGAATGGTTTTTTATAATAAAATAGGAAGGAAAATATGAACATACTTGATAATTTAATTGCACCTCTGATAATTACTTTAATATCCGCGTTAACTTTTTGTTCAATAAAATATCCCAATGGATATAAAAGAATTAATTACTTTTTATCAGGAATTATTCTTTGTGGCTCATTTGTTTCGATTGTAATGACTTATGTTTTTATGTATAACAAAATTGATGGGTTAGATGTTAGCAGGTGTTCGAGTTCAATTACATTTCTCGAACAAGATTTTAAAGGAATTCAAAATGATTACTTTTTAATAATTAAAATGTTTGTTATTTCATCTATTTCATTAGTATTTTTGACGTTTTTAAAATTTTTACCACAAATTTTAAAAAAATAAACAAATGGTCGTTTGTTTGAATAGTTTGAATGATTAAGCGTTAATTAACCAAAGTCAATAGGGCAACTGTTGTATAGGCAGATTGATTAAATATGTACTAGGGCAGGCAGAGGTAAATAATGTAATCCTCACCTATAATACAATTAATTGCCTATGTTGAAAGATTTTGAAGTAAATAAACGGAGGTTTATTTAGTGTTGAAAACGCGGAAGGATTTTTATTAATTGTTATGAATAAAAAAGAAGAAGATATCGTATATAGAAATTATGTAGTTGCTTTTATTGATGTCTTAGGGCAACAAGAATATTTTCGTCCACTAAAAGAATTCAAAATCATAGCTAAACAAGATGGCTTAGAAGAGGTTTTAGCTAAAGTAGATATTAATACTGCATATCGTGTGAACAAATTTCGCGAGGATTTTGAAGTGTTTTTTAATGCGATTATAGAGGAAAGACCAGTCCCGCCAAGTGTTCCAGCAGAGAAAATTGAGACATTTAAAGAATTAAGAAGAGCCAATATTAAATACAAAAGTTTTTCAGATTGTATGCAAATATTTACACCGCTACAAGTTGTAAAATCTTATACTGTAGTGGCTAATTCTATATTTGGTATGTTGATGACATCGGGGGAGATGATGTTGTTTTCGTTGTCTGAAAAGAGTGCTTTTCGTGCGGGAATAGAAATTGGCATTGGAATAGAAATTGAAAAAAGTGAAGTCTATGGTCCTGCTCTTTTTGAGGCTTATAGATTAGAAAGTAAAATAGCTCAATATCCAAGAATTGTTGTGGGTAATATATTGATAGACTATTTAAATAATTTGTCTAGTGGAACTCCTCAAGAAGAAAATCAAGAGTCTTTAGATATATCATTATGTAAGATTATGGCGGAAAATTGTTTAAATATGATTACTGAAGACATTGATGGATGTATGATATTGGATTATCTGGGAAAAGAATTTACTAGAGGAGCTAAAGAAGCATTGGGGAAAGAGAAATTCAAAGAAATAGCTGAATTAGCATCAATTTTTGTGGCATCTGAGAATAAAAGATTTTCTAAAGAAAAGAATGTGAAACTAGCTCAAAGATATTACCTGCTTTTACAATATTTCTTAAAAAATAAAGATAATTTTTCATAACAAATTATTCCACGCGGATCTAATCGTAGCCCTTAGAGCTACGGTTGTGCCGATTAGTTCAAATGCTAAGAAAATAAAAAAAGGTTGTTTATTTAGTTGTTCTAACTAAGATTGTGATAAGTAGGAGTAAATAATGTTAAAAAATCTGAATGAAGAGTTGTTTGCGTTGAAAGAGCCTAAGTTTTATAAAATAAAAGATGATATATCCACGGTTCATCCAGAAATAATATTAACTACAGGTAATTTAATAATATTGATAAACGAAAAATTAGAAAAATGGAATCGTGTATTTTATAAAGAACCTATCTGGAGATTACATATAGAGTATACATTAAGTGAAGTTAGAGAGTATTGTTATTTTGATGATAGTAAAGAAAAAATAAAATGGATAATGACAGATAACATAGTTAATTCCTTGGGTATACTTTATTACTTATTATTACGGACAGTAAAGATGCAAGACTAAACAAGATATTTAAACTAAAATAAGAGGGGGCAAGATTATTATACAATCTAAAAGGTATATCAATACTGTTGAAGTCTCAGCCGTAAGAGATTTGTATGGTGAAATACACAACGAAGGGGATATTAGTTTCTACTGTTGATTATGCCCAGATGCATATAAATTTGCAAAGGATAAGCCTATTACACTATTAAATGGAAACAATTTGTTGCATTTACTTGAGAAACATGGACATAAAACTAGAATAGATTTAAAAGAAGCTAGAAAAATTTATAATGAACAATCAAGGGTTGATTAGATAAATAATATGGTAAGGAAAAATAAAGAGACAACTTTTAAAGAATTTGAGGATAAAATATCTGGATTTGAGACAATGTTTGAAAACGATAGGTATTTAGCTGAAACATTATTAAGTGGAGAAAAGGAACTTCTGAATAATTTGTTTTGGCTTACGAGTCTTTTAATATCTGGCGTTGTTTTTTTTGGGCAGTATTTTTTGAGTATCTCAGAGATGTTAGCCTCTTCGTTTTTATTGCTGAGTGTGTATGTTCTGATAGGGTTAACTGTTATTACTGTATTATTATTTTTAACTTATAGGACTGTTTTAAATCGTTATGCGATAGCTAATAGTGTGAGAACAATTGAGGCAAAGGAACTTGCAGGTCTCTTTAGAGCATCATTGTTGGAGAAGCTTGAAGATAAAAGTAATAGAATGCATGATGCAACTAAGGTTCTTCGCACAGTGCATCAACAGTTGGTTAATGTTAAAAGATGGTTTTTTCTTTCGTTATTTATTTCTTTTGGTGTGCTAGGTTTTGTTTATTTTGAGTTAATTTACCTTAAGTAATATATTTCTGAGAATATTTTGAATATGCCTTTTTTGTGTGATTGAGTAAAATTGTGGTTGTGATAATTGAAGAAATCATGTTGGTGCTAGATGTTAAAGAAAATTTGTTGAATGAAATATTAGAAGAATAAAAATGATTTTATGTTAATAAGTGGGAATTGTATAAGTGAGTTGTTGTGATAAAGAAAAGAAATACACAATTGCTTTCCGAAAACATAAGTTCAAATGTTTTGTTTCATTTCACTGATTCTTCTAAGAAATTGCAAAGTATTTTGACTGAGGGGTTTAAGGTTACTTATGTTGTAGAACAATTACCTGCAAAGAATTTTTATCTTGCTCCAATGGTTTGTTTTTGTGATATTCCTCTAGGAGGAATAAAATCACATTTGGCAAGATATGGTAATTATGGTTTGGGTGTGCATAAAACATTTTGCAAAAGTGAAAATATTAACCCTGTTTTTTATATGCATAACACAAGAGTGTTTAATGAACTGTTTAAGATGGAAGAGAAAGAGATAAGTCAAAATAAAATTATTCCGTATGTTAAAAAATATTATGGAAGGGACTTAAAAAAGAATGGAGAAGTTAGATTTTACAATGAACGAGAATGGAGGTACGCTCCAAAGGGTTGGGTTCAGTTGTTCCAAGAAGAATCGAAGGCAAAAAAGGAACGGTATGTTAAAAATAAAAAGGTTGATAATTATTTAAAATTTGATATTGATAAAATTGAATACATTATTGTAGAAAACAAATCTGATATTAAGGCGATGATTAAATTTATTGATGAACAATTGGGGGAGAAAAAGGAAGAAAAGGAAATGCTTTATACAAAAATTATTTTATCAGTGAGAGTAAAGAATGATTTTTAAAAGGCTTGTTCGTGGTGAGTAGAAATCGAAGACAACCATCACTGTTTTTAAAAGGATTGTATTAGGCAGAATCAAAGAAAAAACTGGGGGGAGGGGGTATTTTATGACACTTAGTTTTAATTGTTGTATATCCCCACGAAACGACTTTACAAATATCATAATATTTGTTATAACTTATATTCAAATTTGTAGAGATTTATGCGCCTGTAGCTCATCTGGATAGAGCATCGCCCTTCTAAGGCGAGGGTAACACGTTCGAGTCGTGTCAGGCGCGCCATTTCACAAAATAGACACTAAAACGACACTTGTATTCTTTTGAGTCAGGTTGACAATATTTGTTATTCTCGTAATATGTTGTAATGTAATAAGTTACTGATAAATCACGTGTGCTCAAAAAAAATAGAGCGTCTGTCTTCTAAGCCGGTGGTCGCACGTTCAAGTCGTGCCGGGCGCGTTCTATTCATTAATTAAACTATGAAATTACCGCAAGTTATAGTTGTAGTAGTCCTTCTTTTTGTTGCCTTTTCCTTAATAAGCCTCTCATTTTATTTGCAATATCACGGGAAATATCTTCTTGAAGATACTTTAAAGATCGCTTTGAATAGGGATGTTACTGTGGGTTCGCTTTCTATTCATTTCCCGTTGGGTGTGAGTATACGGGAATTGATAATTGCAGGTTCCAATACGACCAAAGGTGAAAATGTGCTTGAAGCAAAGAAGATCAATGTTCAGCTTGAATTGCGTGGACTTTTCAATAAAAAGATCAAGGTAAAGGAAATAATCTTGATCAACCCTCATGTTTTTATTGAAAAGAATCTGAAGCCCGGAAGTGTGGAGAGGTCAGCTGCTATTAAAAGTAATAGTGAAGAGCCTATAGCTAAAAAACAAGATGGAGGTGTTTCTCAAGAAGTAAATACGCCGAAGTCGCTGGAGGTTTATATAGAGAAGATGTATGTCAGAAATGGCGTGATTGAATATAATGATAGCGTTTCTGAGAAGAATATATTTTTTACGCTTAAAGATTTTTATTTAAAATCAGGTAACTTATATTTTCCGCTTAGGGCTTCACAGGTGTTTTTTGATTTTCAGGCAATTGTGACAAAAGCTAATGGTCCGCTTGCAGGAAGCAAGGCCAAAGGAAAAGGCTGGATCGATATTGTCAACAAGGATATGGAGGCGATGCTGGAATTGTTTGAATCGGATGGGCAGGCTGGACTGACGGCAAACTTTATTTCAAAGAAAAATGATATGTTTGTGCAGGGTGATATAAGCGTCGATAATTTTTCAATAGGATTTGATCCCAATGATTCCTCTAATAACAATGTTTCGGAGAAGGTCTTAGGGGCTTTATTGTCAATGGGCGTTCAGGTTGGGGCACACTATTCTTTTGAAACAAAAATGGATGATATTAGGTTGAATAATATTGTGCTTACCGGTAAAGTTGGTATTGGCGAGAAGTAGCGGCATGTTTTTTTAATGCTTGCTCAGATAAGAATTTGTGGTAAAATACCGAACAATTTAAAGAAGATTTGTGGTGGCTGTAGCGCAGTTGGTAGCGCACGAGATTGTGGTTCTTGTGGTCGCGGGTTCGAGCCCCGTCAGCCACCCCATATGTTACCGGTCCATACCGGACACATAGGTAACAGTTCGTACCGGAGACATGGGTAACACTTTTGTTACACCACCTCCGGTGCGAACGGATACTCTAAAGGTTCAAGTTTTCTATTTTCCAGATCAAAAAATCCCAGATCATAATCCATAAAAGTCACCAGCCAAATACCATCACTCACTTCTTTAATGCCAACATCCTGACCAGCTAGAGCCCTACTTAAATTAATTTTCTTTTTCTTGAAGCAAAGTCTTCCACAATTTGTAACCGTGACTGTTCGGTCATGAAAAGGATAGTTTAGCTCCTGAATGCCTTTATAAGGTCTTGTTGAATATCTGTATAACTCATTTGGGTACTTCATGTCAAGAGCTTGATGAGGTCTTTGAGTATTAAACTCTTCAATAAAACTATCGAATTTTTCTTGTTGTTGCAATAAGTTTATTCCAGGTGGCTTTGTTGCTTCTTTTTTGAGCGTTAAATGCATTCTTTCATGCCTGCCGTTCTGTTGCGGATTGCCGGGTTTTATTCTTTCAATGCAAATGCCAAGACGCAACCACCATACGGAGAGTTTGCTTAATCCGAACAGAGCACAGGGAGAAGAGAAAGGGACGCCGTTATCTGTGCGGATAGTCTTTGGAAGACCATATTTCTGAAAAGTTTGTTCAAAGATGCTAAAGGCGTATTTCTCTGAGTTGTTTTCTAACCCTTCACATGTGAGCAAGAAGCGACTAGCAAAATCTGTAATTGTGAGAGGGTAACAGTATCGTTTATTAGCTAACATAAATTCACCTTTGTAGTCAGCACACCACAAGTCATTAGGGGTATATGTTGTCGAAAGGAGTGTTCCCTGAGCTTTAAAACGTCTTCTTTTTCTGCGTTTGACTAATCCGTGTTTGTCGAGGATGCAGTGAATTGTGCTTCTTGCGGGAGTTTTCACTTCTGGATATTTTCGTTTAATTATTTCTCGTATTTTAGGAGCACCCCAAGAAGGTTTATCTTGTTTGATTCTTAAGATTTCTTTTTTCAGCTGAATGGGCAGTTGATTAGCGTATCTAATGGGTCTTCTAGCCCGATCTGTTAGACCGTGGAGCCCGATGTCTTTATAGCGTTGCCAGAACTTGTATCCTGTCTTTCTTGAGATTCCAAACTCCCGACAAATTTCAGACATTTTTTCTCCTTGAAGTAATCTCCCAATAAACTTCATTCTTTCATCCATGATAACACTCTCTTTCCATGGCATAGGTGCACCTCCTTTTAGGTGTTTTCTATGCCATTATTATACAAAAGTGTTACC
>Ga0209417_1002117_pt1 | contig 32463 bp, 18 predicted proteins | sample RifGroF2_FD_184002 | JGI IMG/M metagenome (GOLD analysis project Ga0209417, IMG submission 184002) | Groundwater microbial communities from Rifle, Colorado, USA - Groundwater F2 (SPAdes) (version 2) | ecosystem: Environmental > Aquatic > Deep subsurface > Groundwater | place: Rifle, Colorado... | reverse complement strand
CCTCGTTGCCGACTCATATGATAGCGTGATGGAGAATCTGAAAAATAATAATGTTGATTTAATCTTAATGGATATCTCACTCCAAGGATCAAAAAATGGACTAGAAATAACCAAAGATTTAAAAGCATCGAAAAAATATAAACATATACCGATAATAGCTGCAACGGCACATGCGCTTGAACGTGATCAAATCGCAGCATTGGAAGCCGGATGTGATGATTATCTTTCAAAACCGTTTACAAAAGTTCAATTGCTCGAGAAAATAGAGAAGTTTTTGAAGGCGGAATAATGGAAAGATGGTCGAAAGAAACTGCAATAGTAACAAAGTGTAATTAATATGTTTCAGAAGCAGACATTCTTAACGACAAAAGCAAAAAAACCGGGCTGCGATTCTTCCGAGTTATGATTGGTTAAAAGGTAATATTATCAGCGGAACCGGTGATATTTATGAAAACTGATTTTAAGCAAAAGAAATTAAACTACCAACAAAATTCAAGTTGCATAAGGTTACTTACTCATCGCAATGCTGGAACCCTTTTTTCCCTTAGATGAATTGCTAGTAGTGAACGAAACACATTATATAACTGATAACAAAAATAAATAAGAAATGAATCCCTTAAAATTTAATCTTTCAAACTCACTTTCCAACGGTTCACCAACATCACTAATAAAAGCTTGGACACGTAATAGAATCATTCTCCCTTTTTTAGTTCTGATAACATGTTTAATAATCTCTTCTTTATATTGGAATGCTGCAAACGCGAGCAGAGAAAATGAGATCCGTACATATTTTGAATATCGTGCAAGGGATGTTAAAGTCCGTATTGAACAGCGGATTATTGGTCACGAGGAAATACTTAGAAGTACGCGCGGTTTATTTAATGCATCCGGGAAGGTTAATCGGTCAGAATTCCGTTTATTCAATAATTCTCTAAGTCTTATCGAAAACTATCCGGGAGTACAAGGTGTAGGCTTTTCTTCTATAATCCCCTCAGAGCAAATAAAAAAACATATTACCGGCATATGTGCAGAAGGTTTTCCTACATACAAAATCTGGCCGGAAGGTAATCGAGAAACATACACTTCTATAATTTTTCTTGAACCGTTCGCAGGTCTTAACTTGCGTGCTTTTGGATATGATATGTTCTCTGAGCCGGTTCGCAGGAAGGCAATGGAAACATCACGCGACTTAGATGAAACTACAATCTCCGATAAAGTGAGCTTGGTTCAAGAAACAGGCAGAGCAGTACAAGCGGGTTTCCTCCTCTATTTGCCGGTTTATAGAAACGGAACACCACACACAACAGTGAGTGAGAGACGAACAAACATAATCGGTTGGGTTTATTCTCCTTTTAGGATGGGTGATTTTATGGAGGGACTTTTTGGCGAACTCGCTGAGGATCTTGATGTAGAAATTTATGATGGTAAAAATATTTTAAACGAAACTAAAATGTATGATTCAAAAACTCACTCGAGGTGGATGGATCAACAGTTGGCTTTAAGGAAAGAAATTGATTTTCATGGGCATAAGTGGACGGTTTTAGTAAAATCTACGCCACAATTGGAGTCCAGAATAGGATTTAATGTTTCAAGCATCATTCTAATTGTTGGAATAAGTATAAGCCTTTTGCTTACCATAATAACATGGCTTCTTGTAAATAAAAGAATACGTGCTATTATAGCCGATACTGAACGCAAACGGGAGGAATTAATTATTCAACAGCAAAACGACCAACTGCAAGAACTCAACGCTACCAAAGATAAATTTTTCTCAATTATCGCTCACGATTTGAGAAGTCCGTTCCAGGGATTTTTATCCATGACGGAAATGATGGTTGAAAATGTTGATGATTTTTCAAAAGAAGAATTAGTAAAGTATCTCGGTGAATTAAACAAATCAACAAAGAATCTTTATAAGCTTCTCCAAAATCTTTTAGACTGGGCACAGTTGAAAAAAGGTTCATTTGATTTTGTACCGAAGGAGTTTTCTTTATCTGCAACTGTTTCTGCAAATATAGAACAAATAAATAAAAGAGCGATACAAAAAGGGATAACCATTATAACCGAAGTTGCCGAAGATCAAAAAGTATTTGTTGATGAAAGGATGTTCAACAGTATCCTAGGGAATCTTCTTTCAAACGCAGTTAAGTTCACTAAGAGAGATGGTAAAATTGTAATTAAAGCAAAAACGATTGATAATGGTATGATTGAGATTACTATTGAAGATACGGGGGTTGGAATGTCCGAACGTGTTGTTAATAAACTTTTCAAAATAGACGAAAAAGTTGGGCAAAAAGGCACGGATGGTGAATTAAGCACAAGTTTGGGTCTTTTGCTTTGCAAAGAGTTCGTAGAAAAACATGGCGGGAAGATCTGGGTTGAAAGTGAAGAGGGAAAAGGATCTATATTTTATTTTACAGTTCCGAGAAGATAATTAGAGAGTCATCAAAAATATTTGGTGAATTAAAAAAGTAGAGTTGGATTGTGAGGTGAAAATAAATGTATGGATGTGTCTCATTCATACACGCCACGATACAATTATCCCTTCATTGAAGAGCAACTTTTTGGTTTGTTACCTCACCAAATTTTATAAACCCTTGAAAAATTTACCCACAATGACCAAGAGGGACAAAACGATTGGAACTTCATGTTGTTTTAGCAGTTCCAAACACCTAACTTTAATTCCCGAAATAATCAACGTCGGGGTTTTTGGAAATTACTTCCTCTAATTCTTCGAAAGGAAAAGGAAAGATGAAAATTGCCCCAAAACCAGAAAACGAAAATCAGCGTCTAGAAGCTTTATTGAGCTATAAAATTTTAGATTCCAATTTTGAAAAAGTGTACGACGAACTTACCGCACTGGCATCCTATATATGTGAAACTCCAATTGCTCTTATAAGTTTAGTTGATAGAGATAGGCAATGGTTCAAATCTGTTGTTGGTCTTCCTTCAAGAGAAACTCCCCGAGACATTGCTTTCTGCTCACACGCAATTTTACATAATAATATCTTCATCATAAATGATGCTTTGCAAGACGAGCGTTTCGTTGATAATCCGTTGGTAATAGAGAACCCGAATATTCGGTTCTACGCAGGCGCACCACTAATTACAAATGACGGTTTTGCACTCGGTACATTGTGCGCAATCGATGTGGTTCCGCGACAATTAAACGAGAAACAAACACACGCTCTAAGCGTACTTGCAAAACAGACCATAGGTCAACTGGAGTTACGTCTCTCCGTTCAAAAACTGGCAGAATTTTCAACTCAATTGAGAGAGATAAATGCAAGTAAAGACAAATTATTTTCTATTATCTCTCACGATCTAAAAGGACCTTTCACCGGAATATTAGGATTCGCAGATATCCTCCTTAAAGAGTATAATCAACTTACTAAGGAGGAAATTCTAGATTTTATACAGATGATCAACGACTCTTCCCGTTCAACTTTAAAATTACTCGAAAATCTACTTGAATGGTCGCTGCTTGAAAGAGGGATAATGTCCTTTGAACCAGAACCAATGGATTTTTCAGAAATAATAAAGGAAGTTATTTCAGTTCTTGCAGCGAATATTTCAAATAAAAAAAATCAGATCATTTCCCGAGCATACACACCTTTATTAATTAATGCAGATAAGAAAATGGTTTTTTCGCTCTTGCAGAATCTAGTTTCCAACGCCATAAAGTTTTCACCCATTGGCGGGAAGATAGAAATCAGAGTGCAGTTGCTGGAACACCACCTTGAGGTATCCGTATCTGATGAAGGGATTGGAATGAATTCCGATCAAATTGAAAATTTATTTAAGGTCGAATGTACTTCCTCAACGAAAGGGACTTCTGGAGAAACCGGAACAGGCTTGGGATTGCTTTTATGTAAAAATTTTGTTGAAAAACAAAACGGGAAAATTTGGGTTGAAAGCGAAGAAGGAAAAGGAAGTAGATTTATGTTTACACTTCCATCCACGAACCAAAAGCTTAACCTAGATAATGATTAGTAAAAAAATTAAAAAACAAGAACCTAAAACCAAATCTCCAAAGGGGGAAAAATGCATCAAGGTACAGTGAATTCACCAGAGAAAACGGAAGAAAAATCATGAATGATGTAGAAAAAGAGAAAAGATACGGCACACTGTTCGACAATGCACCCATCGGCATTGTAATGCTCGATGAGGAAGACAGAATTCTACAAATTAACAAAATGTTTGAAACGATATTTCAATTCAAAATAGATGAAATCAAAGGTAAATTTTTAAATGATGTGATAGTTCCTGAAAATTTACAGGAAGAAGCAAATAAATTGTCTTCCGATACTACTCAAAAAATGAAAGTTGATAAAGTATCCGTACGAAAACGGAAAGACGGAGCTCTCGTTCCCGTCCAAATTTTGGGAGTACCAATTGAGATTAACGATAAACTCATTGGAATTTACGGTATGTATGATGACATTACTGAACGAACACGGTCAGAAGAAAAACTCAAAAAACTAAACCGCATCTATGAAGTAACAAGCAACATTAATTCTACGATTGTTCACACAACAGAACAAGATGCTTTGTTCCAAGAAGTTTGTAGAGTAGCGGTAGAAGATGGTAAATTTAGAATGGCTGCCGTTGGATTAATTGATGATGAATCTCAAAGTGTAAAGTTTGTTTCAAGTTTTGGTTTCACTGGTGATTTTTTAAGAAATATGGATATTGATTTATCCGGTGAAGAGAGCAAAAATAATCCAACAACTTTGGCAATTGAAACGCAGGAGTATTGCGTTTCCAAAGATATCGAGAGTGATCCGAGAATGTTACTATGGAAAGACGCCGCACGCAAAAATGGATATCAATCACTTTGTGTCTTTCCACTAATTGTGTTTGAAAAACCTTATGGATTGATATATCTGTATAGCGGTCAAAAATTCTTTTTTGATGAATGGGAAATGAAAATGCTTGATGAAATGGCAATGGATGTTTCATTTTGTATAGAAAATATCTTCAATGAGGAAAAGCGGAAAAAGAATGAAACAGACCTTATTCAAGCAAGAAAAAGAGCTGAAGAAGCAAATAGATTAAAAAATGGTTTTCTTGCCAGAATGTCGCATGAAGTCCGAACCCCAATAAATGTTATTCTCTCAAACATAAAAGCAATCAGCGATCTTTATAATAAATCAGTAGATAAAGAATCGAAATTTTTATTTGGGTCAATAAAAGATGAATGTGTAAGATTACTGACTACGATGACTGAAATATTCGATATTTCATGTATTGAATCAGGGGACTTTAAAGTTGTTATTGTACCACTTTCATTGAATTCGATTTTGAAAACAGCTTGTGATAATATTAACGAAATAGCAGCACAGAAGAATATTGTAATTGATTTAGTTCCCAATGAAACAGAGATAACAATCAATGGAGACGAATATTGTCTAAGAGGTGCAATCTCAAATATTTTGCAAAATTCAATTAAGTTCAGCAATCATGGGACAATTAAAATCTCATTGAATAAACAAAATGAATTTGGAAGCTGCATTATAAGTGATGAAGGAATTGGGATATCTGAAGATTATCAAAAGCATCTTTTTGAAGTTTTTAGCCAAGAAGATGTGGGTTATTCACGGGCATTTGACGGTACGGGACTTGGATTAGCGCTTACAAAAAAATATATCGAATTCATGAACGGGGAAATTCAAATTACAAGCAAAAAAGATATTGGGACGACAGTGAGAATTAAAATTCCCTTATATCACTCTGATCCGCCAGAGTCGGATCACTCAATATGATAACTTAGAGTTTTTCAGAAGTCTTTTGAATATTTGTTTTATTTAATGCGAATAACCAGAAATAAAATTAGGCTAACTTAGTGTAATTGAATAAAGCACTGAATTAGGGTTTAAGTTATTTGAAGATTGAAATCATTTGAACAAGATAAAAAAACTTAATATTACTTATATAGGATAATCGCCTTTTACGGGAAGGTATTTCAGCGATGCTTAAAATGCAAACAGACGGTTTTGCCAATTAAGACATTGCGCAAAAACTTGATCTATCAACTTATAAAATAAAAATTCATAAGTATAATATCCTAACCTGGACAAGCCAGAACCAAATTGACAGAATTGAATGATTGAATGTTTGTAAGGTTGGATGAAAAACATTCATCCATTCATTTTCATGCAGTCGTTCTTTCGCTTTATTTGTTTTATAAATATTCTGCCAATCCGCGGCGGAGGATTACAAGAACTTTACTGATAAGGTCCTAAATAAATTGGCGCTCCAAAGTCGTGTCCAGGTCACAAAGAATGCTCATATTTCAGACAAGTATAAAACTGCAAGCGATATTATTCAATTAGTACATCCCCTAAGTTCTATTGGTCTCGCATGCGAGCTCATGCTTGATTTCAAATGGAAGAATGTTGAAATATTGTGTAATGTCTGGGAAATGGGTTCAAATGTTCGTTGTATAAAGGACAATTAAAATATTTTTCTATTTGTTTTCGCGCTTAGTTCTTAATTAAAAAAAAAATAAAAAGAATTAAAACCCGATTTCTAATCTGGAAATCACCAGATCGACAAGCCAGTTCCTACTCCGCATGGCGGGGGTAGAGTATGGAACCTAAATCCTTCATAAATATTTTGCCTTGCAACAAAGCCGACCATCACGATCGGTTTTCACTTACCAGCGGACGAAAATATCCGACACCTAAAAGGATAATCGTCATCTCCATAGGTTGTAACCATAGAAGTACATGTCTACAAGTCTGCGAAGAAACTAATAACCGCTTCCATCGCTTTTAATCGTGCAGTTTTATTAGAATCTGCGGTTCCGCCAAGTTGAGTATAATACTCACTGAAAACATGTCCAGCAAGTTCGAAGGAGATGTGCTTAAATGAAAAATTGAATTTTCTAGAGGTAAGCCGATTAATAATCATTTCGGACATTTCACCCGATGGCCACATCTTGTCATCAGTACCGGAAAATAATATGACAGGGCCATTAATTTTTTCAACTTCAATTATCGCATTCTCTACTAATGCAGTTTGTGTTAACGATTGTTTATAGATTGCGTAATAATCATTAATGTTGCTAACGCCGGTTACATCAAATGGAACAAACAGAACCTGCGATCCATTTATTGTCCAACTTGAGTTGGAGTTCGTCTGAACGGCACAAAAACCTTCAAAAACAACAGAGCTTGGTGAATAGGCAATAACTCCATTTACATTTTTACTGTGGGCAGCCAGCAGCAAAGCCAATTCTGCCCCTTTAGATATTCCAACAACGATAATTTTCTCAATATTATACTTATTTTTTAGCCAATTGAATGGGGTATCAAAATATTCTAAAGGAATTAACTCCAGATTATCCGGCAGCGTTGGTTCTTTGAAATATGCTAATGACAATACCGGAAAACCTTTTTCTGCTAACGGTTCAGCTAGGTAGTATGGTTTTCCTCCTTCGGATCCTCCAAGCACTATAAAACCAATTTTATTTATACTATCTACCGTAGAATAAAAATCTGCTACAAATGGTTGGTCTTTTATTTCAACTTTCATATAACTCTCTTTTTTATTGTCGTTAGGTTGTGAATGGATGTGTGCTGCGTTAAAAAGAATTAGGATAAATATTATAATTATTTTTTTCATAACAGACTCACTTTAATAAAATCATTTTTTTTGTGTTATTGAAATTGGTGGTTTTGATCCGATAAATGTAAACGCCGGATGAAGAAGGTATCCCGTTGGCATTATTTCCATTCCAGATAATTTGTTTTCGTCCTGCTTCCTCTTCTCCATTCACTAGCTCAATAATTATCTTTCCCAGAATGTCATAAACAGTAATGTTCACATTAGTGTTTATGGGAAGATCATAGCGTATTGTTGTTAAAGCATTAAACGGATTAGGGAAATTATGATAAAGCTCAAATGCTTCAGGAATAAATTTGGATGACAGAGAAGGAAACAGTTTATCTAATTTGTAAAAGTATGCAGAACCATTATTAAACGCGTCATTATCGTTTAACCTTGATCCAATTAAAAGAGTATTTTCGAACGAACCTATTGCCATTCCGAAATGATCATCGCTGGCTCCATCTGGCGGTATAATTTTTCCAGCCGCTATCCAACCGCTATCGGAAAGACTATATACATCGGCTGATCCCATATCGCCGTTTCGATTTAATTTATCGATGTCCCATTTCGGACTGCCGATTACTAATATTTCTTTGTTTATAAAGGTCGCCAACCCAAAATAATCATGGTTTCGTTTATTATCCGGTGTAAACTTTTTTTCAAAAATCCATTTATCATCCTCTGGCAGATGAAACAAATATGCCGCACCTGATATTATTGAATCAACCTCTTCCTGCATTGCACCGATAAGCAATCTATGTTCTGAGTAACTAATTGAACTGCCAAATAAACCGTCTGATATTAGCTTTTGTGAATAGAGTGATTGGTTTAATTCCCATTCACTATCTTGTTTGATATACGAATAAACAATACCGCAGTTATTAACAGAACCATTCGCTCTTGGTGATGAGACAACGATATGTGTTTTTGAAATGATTAAAGCAGATGCCCCAAACAAATCATCATTATTTTCTTTGGGAGATGAAACAACAGCATCAAGCAAAAAATCATCATCAGAAACATTATAAACATACACGTTACCTGATGCAGAAATATTCTTTTGATTACCTATAGATGTAATTAATGCAGTTCCGTTCTTATAGTCTACGGAAGTGCCGAAACCCGTGAATTGTTTTTTATCGGGGGAAGTAATTTTTTTTATTTCATTCCACTTACCGTCAAACTTGTAGACATAAACAGCACCTGTTTTTATATTATCTTCAGGAGCGCCGATGAGAAGAGTATAACCGGAAAGCTTTATTGACTGCCCGAACATCTTCATCAATGCCGGATCGGTAGGAATAATTTTTTGAAAGAATTCCCATTCATTGTTTTTAAGTCTATATAAATAAACGGCACCGGCTGAAATTAAATTGTCATACGTTTCACCCGGGGCGGAAACAGCGGCAAATTCACCGTCACAAGAGACTGCATAACCAAACAAACTGTGTGGAGGAAGACTTACTTCGGGAATGCCCGAGATTTTTTCTCCTGCATATAAGCTAAATGAAAGAAAAAATACTAAAACTATAATTTTAATATCAGCGGACATATAACTTTCCATCATTATCTTTTTTACGCAAGAGTAACGTTACTGATTTACCGTAGTACGCATTGACAAATAATTCATCTCCATTATTATAAGTTGATGAAGGTGCAACTTCGTAACCAACCGGTATGTCAAAAACAAATTTCACTTTTGTATTTGCTGTCAAAAAATATGGAAATGATATCAAACCGGCTTTATTTGTATACCGGGTTGATTCATCCGTTTTGTACCATTGATTATCAGCAGGGTTCAACACGTAAAAATGAGTCTCAATTCCTGATGCCATAGAATCAGGCTGCCCTTCAATTTTTACTTGAGCATTAAATACCAGATTAAAATTAATCGGCATAACCGGAGACTTATAAACTGCATTTATTCCGTCATTAATAGTTAAATAGAGGAATAAACTGTCACCATTGGTAAATTTTTCAGGTAAATCAAAATTCAATAAATTTAAATATCCCCATTGAGGCTTCCATACAAAATAATCCCCATACTTAACTGTGGTAATGAGGGTTCCATTTTCGCTGCTGCTTTTAGAATAAAACAGACTGACTTTTGCTGAATCATTATTATAGACTTCGGAAACGGAAAGATAATTTAGTCTTATACAATTCAGTAAATTTGTTAATCCATTGGTTGTAACAGGTAAATTAGATATGTAAAAGTCATTATAGAATGTGGTTGGTTCGCTGTAAATACTATTTATCTCTGCACTTTCGATCGAATTGTCTACTCCGGTATATTTTAATGTTAGATGATAAACCCCCGCCGGTAAAGTTGCTTTAGAATTTTGTTGATAACCGGGAGCCATTATATAAAGTGTCATACTGTCAGTATTTGATACTAATGAGTAATTATAACTAGGGATGGTTGATAAATCAATTCCGCTGGAGGTTACTGCATCAATTCCTTTGACAACATATATTGGTGAATATGGAACTATTGCATTACTTATATTTTGACAAGTAACATAAACAGAACCAAGTTTTTGTTTAAATTTTATTTTAACATGAATGAAATTGGGGTTATCTCCGCGATTGATCGTAATGGGTTTATATTCAACAATAAATAAACCTGACGTACTCGTCTGTCCGAAAGATGGTGATGAATATTGAGATATATCTTTCGAACCAAGTGTTGTATAATCCTTCGATTTAAAATTATATTTTACTCCGCCTCTCCATGTATAAAATCCGAGATTCAATTTTGCCCAGCCCGCAGCGAAACTTGTCGGATCGGTTTTGTCATAATGGATTACTCCTTCTGCTTCAGCAAACTCATGCCCGCCGACTACGGGAACTTTTTTCGGTACAGTGAGATGAACTCCGATGTGAGCATTAAATGCGCCGCCTGCTGATAATTTTGCTTCGAGATCAGCTTTTAGAATTGTCAATGGATCTGATGGAATATTTAAGCTGCCGTCAAACTCGTAAGACTCTCCCCATTTGAAATCGAACTTCAAATGGCCATCACCTAAAACAGAAGTCCACGTCCCATCTTTTTTATAAGCGCCCATTAACACGTCCGCTTTAAGCATTAATTCCGAACGGGAAATGGTTACACTGTCATGCATATATAAGAGAGATACCTCGCCGACATCTTTAATGTTGAATGGTCCACCAAACATTATATCCATAACTCCAGTCACCGTAAATTCATGCGGGTCTTCAATTCCATAAAGTCCCCCTTCAATTTTAGCGATGAATGCACCTGTCCCAGGTATTTCTATGGCCTGTTCAATATTAACTGCTTCCCATGAAATGTCAATAGCATCAATATCAAGAGCGTGGTCAACTAATTTAAATTTCATTTTCGCACCAACTTCCCAACCGGGCGGAAGAACAACAGACAGATCTGCTTCTTGAACTCTGTTCTGTTCCAAAGAAAGGGCGAGATCCTTAATGGTAATAGGGCCAAGGTCAATGTCATCAAGCTCAAACTTGGCTTGTTGAATCATTAGTTTTGCTGGCTTGCTAGATAGATCAAGAGTAACACCTGAACCAGGACCGGTTCCCAAGTCAATTACAGCGCTCCATATTTTTTTAAGGAACAGTTTACCGTACATATGGTAAAACTGATTACTGTATTCAACCGTTAAATTTTGAGTACCAACTTCAAATCCGGCAAAATGGATGTCATCCGTAGTTGAAATTTTGAGAGAATCTATTTTTCCATTTCTAAAAACAAGTCCCGGAGCAGAACGGCTCCCGAAATCAAAAGCAATCTTATTTGTATCAATATCAATCTTTACCTTGCCGAAAAAGTGGAAAACATTCCCGTCTAATGTTTTTTGCCATTCTATACCAAGAGAATCAGTTTCAATCGTAAGTTTTTTCAGTTCGAAATCACTTGATACTGAAATATTTATGTGGTCAACTTTTCCGTCGGTTATAGAAATACCCGGATTTGAAGATGTTCCGAGTTGGGCTTTTATTGTATCTTTTTCTACATCTAATTCCACAAAACCAAAAATTTTGTAGTTCAGAGAATTTTTATCGTAGAAGAATGTAAGCGAGTCCGGTTTAATTGAGAGATTTTTTAATTTGAAAGAAGTAGTAACCTCGATATTAATTTTATCAAGTACGCCATCAATAATTTCAATTCCGGGTTCATCAAAATTCCCAAATCCCGCCTTAATTGTATCTTTTTCAATATCTAATTCGAGCGCGCCAAATATTTTATATTTGTCTGAAAATCTATCATAAATAAAAATTAACGAATCCGGTTTGATAGCTAGACTTTTCAGCTTAAAATTACCCGTTGCAGCTATGTTGATGGTATCTATTATTCCGTTTGTAATTTGAATTCCCGGAGTTGTGGGATTGCCGAGAGTTGCCAATAAGCTATCACTTTCAATCTTCACGAGCACATTCCCAAAAATAGTAATTCTCTTAGAAGGCTCGTCCCAAATAAAAGTCAATCCTTTGGGTTTGAAAACTAATTTCCTCAGTTTGAAGTCGGCTGTTAAACTAACATCAAGTCTTGTAAGCACTCCATCAGAGATAACTACTCCCGGTTTATCTATTGTTCCTAGATTTGCGTCGAGTGAATCTTTTGAAAGAATAAGAGAAATATCACCGTACATTTTATAGAAAGATGAATCACGATCCCATAGCAATGAAAGATCTTTCGGTTTGATAGAAAGTGAGCTTAGCTTCAGGTCACCCGTTACACCTATATTTATTTGATCAACTCGTCCACTATCGATTATTATTCCGGGTGTCTGCTGATCTCCAAGTTTTGCCGTTGAATTATGGTTGTCTAGACTTATTTCTATATCGCCGAAGATGCTATATTTGTATGTTGCTTGAGTCCAGAAGAAGGTTAAGTTTATAGGTTTTATGGTTAGCTTGTTAAGTTGGAAGTTCCCGGATACCGTTATATCAACGCTTTGTAGAATCTTATCTTGAATCGTCAAACCCGGGACTAAAGAATCTCCAAACGAAACGTTTATTGTGTCTTTCGATATGATTATTCGTGCGCCGCCGAATATTTCAAACAACTTATTGATCGTTGAATAGCGAAGTATTAAATTTTTAGGCTGCACGGTCATGTTGTGCAGTTTAAAAGAATCTGAAATGGAAAGTTGATAATCGGAAGGTTGTTCCAGAAAGATCAAACCTTCAATTCCCGCAATAGTGAGTGAATCTGCCGCAAAACATAAGGTTGATAAAAAGAAATAAATCAATAAAACGATCATCGGATGGTGTCGTTTGAAACGCGGTAAACATTTTTTCATCAAAAACTCAAATTAGTCAATACTTTCGAAGTCCATTTAGTTATTATTTTGTTCGAATGTGATATTAATTGTTCAACTAACCATTGATATTTGGACTTAGAGTAACACTCGAAGCGCAAAGAATGCCATCATTCCGGCAAATAAAAGTGTTGATAAAAAACTACGCCATAATCGTGAAGCTGATTTTATTTCATCGGTAAAATATCTGTATCCATGCAACATAGCGGCTTGAAATAGATATATTGAATAACCGAGTAACACAAGAGCTTGTGTCTGCATTCCAAGATTGGTTACAACGGATAGCAGTCCCATTGAACCAAAAGCTAGATTTGCAAAACCTACTTCAAACATCCAGTCGGGTTTATCTGTTTCCCACCCAAGGCGTTTCGCATCCGACTTGTGAAATACAAAATGCCTTACAAAAGCAAGGGTTCCTACAATTCCTACTGTAGTAAAAGTTACTATCTTAACCGCAAGATTTGGGTCTATAGCGAGGTAATAGAAACCGAAAAAAATGCCAATAGCACCAATCGCAATTCCTGATATACTAATATATTTTACCATTGGAACTCCAATAATTTAATAACTGATATAGTAGGTAGTTGAAAATTCGATTTGAAAAGTCTGGAAAAATTTCATAGGTGGCAACCAGTTCTTTTGATAATTGAAAAACTTTGGAAGAAACATAACAGTTGTTTAATCTAATAGCAAACAAAAAGAAGAAAACTATTTATTCAGAGTCTAAAAATACAATTGTGTAAAAGGAAAAAAGATGTCATAAGCACCACTCAATTCTGTTGTCATAAAAAATGGAGAATAGACGCCACTGAACAACAAATCAGACGGCCAAAGAAACAGCAGAAGAAATTCTACTTTTGAAAGAAGAAAAAACATACTATCAAAAATCAACTAACCGTGAGTCATAAGGGGCGAAAATTAACGGTAAGTCGTTCTGTTCCGGGAAGTAAACATGACAAAAAGTTACATGATAAATCTCATTTAACCTATGCAAGAAATACAAAACCAATTTCAGATTTGGGTTACTTTGGAGCTGAAGGGATAACTATGCCTAATAAAATACCCAAAGGGAAAGAATTAACCTTAGAGCAGAAACAAGTTAATAGAGAGTTATCCAAACAACGAATAAAAATTGAGCACCCAATCGGAAGGATGAAAATATTTCAAATTCTTTCTCAAAGGAATCGTAATGATTTATCTAACCATTCACTTATATTCAAGAATATCGCAGGCTTATATAACTTAATGTATGCTTAAATTTTAAAACGTCGTAATACGTTTACGCCTTATTTTATGTACACTTATTTTGCAGGAACTCTAGTAAATGGAGGTAGCTGGTGGTCAATGAGTAATAGAGTCAAATAATTTATTAAAATAAGCGAGAAGAATAGGTGGGACTGATGAACAATAATCCCGGAGATCATGAGTGGGGAACTTGGAAAGGGTAAAAAAAGAGATATTATATGTAATTACATAAAATAATAGTATATTAATGATGAATATATTCTAAATAATCTTATTAGTAGAAATTATTTAACGAGGAATAATGTTTTATGGAAAATATTGTTTTAATATCAATAGCTGAGGATAAGTTAAAAGACTTGATTAGGGAGGCTGTCCATGATGAATTTACGCTTAAAAAAGAGAAAGAGGTATTGAACTTTAAGGAGACATGTCTGTTTTTGGGTATCTCGGCTTCACCGTTAAATAAGTGGAAAGTGAAAATAAAATCCCATACAAGAAAATGGGGAAGCGTGTATTTTTTAACTGTGAGGAATTGTTGGGGGCGTTAAAGGAATCGAATTATGGAAAATTGAGGGAGATGAGGTGTTAAGAAGTCTTAAGTTTATTAGAATTGAAGTTTGGTTGGGCAAAAAAAAAGCTCACAGAAACGAAGTTTTGTGAGCTTTTTAAGGTTGATTACCGTAAGAATATTGTAAGACAAGTCTGTAAGTGTTTACAATATAACAATAATGGCGGAGAGGCCGGGATTCGAACCCGGGGTACAGTTTTACCCGTACGGCGGTTTAGCAAACCGCTGGTTTCAGCCACTCACCCACCTCTCCAAGTCTATGAAATTAACCCTATAAAATACCTGTATGGCAGTTTAGCAATCCCGATTACATCGGGATTCAGCCACCCCACCACCTCTCCGTGGGAAACTGAAAATTTTGATTGAAAAAATAACGATTTTTCTTCAAACTTAAAATAGGAATTTGTAACTAAGCGAAATATTTCTTCCCGGCATTGAAGTAAATGCCTTAATTGCGGAAAGATGATCTTTATATTCTTGATCAAGAGCATTTTCAATCTTTAGATCAATAATGTGCGCAAATCTACCGGAAAAGAATTTTATTCCTCCATAAAAATCAACTAAGAAATATCCCGCCGTGGGTATTTCATTCGCCGAAATTAAATTCTGAGACGCGGTGGCTTTAGCATTAAAACCAAACCAGTATTGATCGACGGTATATCTTGTCTCCAGTGAAACACGGAAAGGAGGAATCTGCGGAAGGTTTTCTTTTGTAATAGTATTCTTAGCTCTCACATAGTCAGATATAATAGTAGTGGAGAGATTTTCATCTATTTTAAGACTGGTTTTACATTCAAAACCGAAGAATAACGCATCCTCATTGAGATATTTTTTTACTTGAAACCCGGTAGAATCATTAAATCCGATTACGGAATTGGTAGTAACATCAGTTTCCTCGCTATAATACTGAGAAAGAGGAGTTCTTGATATGAAATTACTTACATAATTCACAAAAGTTGTAATTTCGGCGGTAAAGTCATCATGTAGTGATCTGAAACCAAGGTCAACTCCGGTAGTATTTTCAACTAATAAATTCCTATTCCCAATATCAAAACTATTGGCAGCTTCATGGATTCCGTAAGAAGCAAGTTCATCAGCACTTGGTGAACGAAAAGCCTTAGCCAAATTAAAGAAGATTGACTTTTCTTCTGAGAGGGGATAAACGACTCCGAAGGATCCGGAAAGTGTTGTAAAATTCTTTTTCTGACTACTCCAAAGTGAATCAGTTAAAACCGCTTCAGAAGTCTCAATGGAATTTACTTCCGTTCTTATCCCGAAAGAAACATTAAGTTTGTGAAATTTCATTTGTTCAAGAATATAGGCGGCAGCTGTTATTGATTGGGTATTTGGAGTGATCGCTTCACTCCCAAGTATCTTATATTGTTGAGAGGAATATGAGAATCCAATAATTCCTTTTGATAAAAATGCAAGTGGTTGATGTCGGGCAGAAATATCGATATTAGAACTTACAAGATTGAATGAAGTCCCGACTTCCCCGGTAAATTTGTCGATTTCACTATGACGATAATTTTGGTAAATACCTTTCACACTCATATCGGATAAAAATTTTGTATCAATTTTTATATCGGTTAGAAATTTCACTTGAGTTTTTTTCATATCTATATAAACCGGAGAAGAATTGCTGGAAAGAGTAGGCAAGCCATATTTATTTTGAAAGGAAGAAACGCTTAGTCCGGAAAATCCCCAACTAGGATGAAATGAAAGTCCGGTTTGTCCTCCAAGAGTTTCGTAAAAAGAGTTAAAAGTTTTACCGCCGGAAGGAATGTTATAATCACCGGCTTTTCTTTTATAAAAGTTTCCATGAAACGAAAAAAGATTAATTCCGTAATTGAGATGCAAATTTGTAAGGTATTGGTTATTAACCGTAGAACCTTCCGAAAGAAAATGTCCGTTTAATTGCTGGGGAATAGACATGGGGATAGCATCCGTAATAACATTTACAACACCGCCGATGGCGTTACTCCCATACAATAGACTTGCGGGTCCTCTAATGATCTCAATGCGTTCCGGCTCACTTCCATCATCAGAAATTCCATGGTCATCTGATGCCGCTGACAAATCTCCCATTCTTAATCCATCTTCAAGTAATAAGATCATACTGTTACTAAATCCGCGAATAACAGGGCGGGAAGCTGCAGTTCCATTTGAGCGTACTGAAACACCCGGTTGAAAATCTAACGATTTTGCAAGTGTAGAACTTCTTTTAATCTGCAAATCTAATTGAGAAAGTGAGATTGCCGCTTGCGATAGTTCTTTTATATCCAACGCAAAAGGATTCCCGGTTACGACCGTCTCATTCATATTAATTATTTGCTCGGTCATTAAAATGAATAGTTTCTCGCTTAACGGAATAGATATCATCGTTACATTTTCCTTGTGCCCGGTAAGTGTAGCTACAAGGGTGTACTTTCCGGCAGGAATTGCTGGGAATTGGAAAACACCTTCTTCATTGGTTTCCACAACTTTTTCTAATTCTTTCAGAAAAACATTTACACCAATAAGTGGTTCGTTGTTGTGAGCGTCGAGAATTTTTCCTTCGGGAACAAAAAGCTGTTGGGGAAAATTTGAAGAAAACATAAATATAATAAACATAAAAAGGTACTTGAACATGAAGAACTCCTTAATTATAAAAATTAGTCAATTATTTAGAAAAATAGAGAGGACTAAATAATCGGAGGAGCTCTTAGGGGATGAGGAGTAAAGAATTCTTTCTCGGGAAGAATGAAGTTATATTTTATGAAAAATGGTTTGGAGGCAAGAAGTTTCTCCTCTTCGCTGGAGAAGCGTTGGTCATCCAAATTTAAGGATTGGAAAAAATGTTCTAGTGAACAAATACCTGAAATATTATCTGAAAAATTATTGTTTTGATGCCCGTGTGAGTAGGAAGAAAAGATGGTTTTTCCACTCAACTCATAGCTGTAGGAGTGATAGTGGAACAATCCGGCAATCAGAATAAACAAATATGCCGTTAATAATAAATTCGATTTGAGATTTTTAAATGATTTCATTTTAGTACGAACAAATTAATTCTTTTAAGCAATAAAGAAAAGAAATTTATTTTCCCTATCCTTATTTTGTCGAGTAAGAGTTATTCTGTAATTTTGGAAACAAAAAACGAAACGGAAATGGCAATATTTTCTGGTGTTGATTATTTTAACTCCGATGTTCTTCTAACTGAAGATGAAATTTTAGTGCGCGAAACCGTCCGTTCTTTTGTTGAAAACGAAGTACTTCCCATAATTGTAAAACATGTTAGAGAAGGTAGTTTCCCCGACTATTTAGTTCCGAAAATGGCTGAATTAGGACTTCTTGGACCAACATTACCAGCGAAATATGGCTGCGCTGAAATGAATAATGTTGCCTACGGGTTAGTAATGCAGGAATTAGAAAGAGGGGATAGTAGTATAAGAAGTTTTGCTTCTGTCATGAGCGGATTAGTTATGTACCCGATCTTCACTTTTGGGAGTGAAGAGCAAAAAGATTATTGGCTTCCATTATTGGCTAAAGGAGATAAAATAGGCTGTTTCGGTTTAACTGAACCTGATTATGGTTCAAATCCTGGTGGCATGGTAACAAAAGCAGAAAAAGTCGATGGAGGATTTCTCCTAAATGGTGCTAAAATGTGGATTACTAATGGAACAATTGCTGACATCGCAGTTGTTTGGGCAAAATTGGATGGGATAGTAACTGGCTTTTTGGTAGAAAAAGGGATGAAAGGATTTTCTGCTCCCGAAATGAAAGGGAAACATTCGCTACGTGCGTCTGTTACTTCTGAATTATTATTTGATAATGTGTTTATTCCGGACAATAATATTCTGCCAAAAGGGGGTGGACTGAAAGCTCCCTTAATGTGTTTAAATCAAGCAAGATATGGAATTTCATGGGGAGTAGTCGGTTCAATGATGGCTTGTTATGATTCTGCGCTTAAATACGCTAAAAGTAGGAAACAATTCTCTAAACCGATTGCTGCTTACCAATTAACACAAAAGAAGTTAGTTGATATGCTAACAGAGATTACAAAGTCACAATTCTTGAATATCCAACTCGGTCGGTTAAAAGATAGTGGAAAATTAAGATTCCAGCAGGTTTCTTTAGCAAAAAGAAATAATTGTGAAATCGCTCTAAACATTGCTAGAAGTGCAAGAGAAATATTGGGAGCAAATGGGATACTTGATGAATATCCGGTGATGCGGCATGCTGCAAATTTAGAATCGGTTAAAACTTATGAAGGTACTCATGAGATGCATACGTTGATAATTGGTGAAGATATAACCGGTTACGCGGCTTTTGATAATTAATGGAATTTCTATGAATGATACGATTAAATGAAGGTAGAAGATGAAATCTCAAAAGATAATTTATGAAGGATTAACCTTCGATGATGTTTTATTACAGCCTAGAAAATCGGATGTACTTCCACGGGAAGTAAATATAAAAACAAAACTCACAAAAGAGATTTCTTTAAGCATTCCATTCATTTCTGCAGCAATGGATACAGTTACTGAATCAAATATGGCGATTGCGCTTGCGAGAGAAGGTGGGTTAGGAATCATCCATAAAAACATGAGCATCGAAGCGCAAGCTGAAGAAGTTGATAAGGTAAAAAGATCTGAAAGCGGGATGATCCGGAATCCGGTGACCGTTAGTCCTGACCAGCCGATTTACAATGCTATCGAGTTGATGAAAAAATACAAAATTAGTGGTATTCCGGTTATTGATAACTCGGGATCACTTGTCGGAATTTTGACAAATAGAGACCTCAGATTTTCTCCAAATCCGAAACTTAAAATAAGTGAATTGATGACAAAGGAAAATCTAATCACAGCTCCAATTGGAACTGATTTTGGAACGGCAGAAAAGTTGCTACAGCAGTATAAAATAGAAAAATTACCCGTAATAGATAAACATGGAAAGCTAAAAGGATTAATTACTTACAAGGATATTCTAAAAAAGAAACAGCATCCTTTTGCCAGCAAAGATAAACTTGGTCGTTTACAAGTTGGGGGAGCAGTTGGTGTTACAAGTGATACTTTTGATCGTGTTACAGCCTTAATCGCAGCATCAGTAGATGTAATTGTGATCGATACGGCACACGGACAGTCGAAAGGGGTGTTAAATATGGTAAAAGAGGTTAAAAAAAAATTCAAAGATACACAGTTAATAGTTGGTAATATAGCTACTTCAGAAGCAGCACTTGAATTGTATTCTCTTGGAGTTGACGCAGTTAAGGTTGGTATAGGTCCTGGTTCAATATGTACGACACGAGTGGTAACCGGCGTTGGTGTTCCACAAATAAGTGCAATTATGGAAGTATCGACAGCTTTGAAGGGAAAAAATTTACCTATTATCGCAGACGGGGGAATTAAATATACGGGGGATGCTGTAAAAGCAATTGCCGCCGGAGCAGATTCAGTTATGATAGGCAGCTTATTTGCCGGAGTGGAAGAAAGTCCTGGAGAAAAAATCCTTCTGGAAGGAAGAAGTTTCAAAACTTACAGGGGAATGGGTTCTCTTGGAGCTATGCAATTCGGTAGCAAGGATAGATATTTTCAGGATATGGAAGAAGATGTAAAAAAATTAGTCCCGGAAGGTGTTGAGGGAAGAGTTCCATACAAAGGGCAACTTTCGGACACAATTTTGCAATTCGTAGGCGGCTTGCGTGCAGCGATGGGGTATTGCGGAGTTAAAAATATAAAGGAACTGAAGGAAAAGACGCGATTTATAAAGATGACCTCTGCCGGTTTTAGAGAAAGTCATGCGCATGATGTAATTATTACAAAAGAGTCGCCAAACTATCATAGGTAATTATTTTTCAATAAGTTAGGTTAAAAAAGTTCACTATGTTCAAAGTACTTGTTATAGCTTACTATTTCCCCCCGATGGGTTTAAGCGGGGTGCAAAGAATTTTAAAATTTGTTAAATATTTTCCACAAAATAACTGGGATCCTACTGTTTTAACTTCTGCCGAGACCGGTTATTTTGCTCATGATCCTAACTTGTTGAATGAACTTGATCCATCAATAAGAATTATTCGTGTAAATGGCAATGAGTTAAACGCAAGATTAAGTGCGTTGGGCACCATTAAAATCCCTGGGGAAACGACACGAAAGTTAATTAACCGTGTAAATCAGTTTTTTAATATACCGGATAATAAAGTATCATGGACAAAAAAAGCTTATGTTGAGGCGAAGAAACTGTTATCTGAAGAACACTTTGATCTGATTTTTGTTACTGCTCCTCCGTTTTCAGCATTCCAGCTTGGCGCTAAACTTAAAAAAGAGTTTAGGATCCCGCTTGCAATAGATTATAGAGATTTATGGTATGGAAATCAATTTTCGAAATACTTTACACCATATCATTCTTATAAACATAAGCAATTGGAATATGGCGTTCTAAAAGATGCAGATAGGATATTTGTAACCAATCGTAGAATAAAAGAAACGCAAATTGAAACTTATAAGTTTCTCGACTCAAATGATGTTGTGATAATTCCCCACGGTTATGATCCGCCGGATTTTGAAGCTGCTCCATTTATTAAAAAGAAGAATAATAAGATGATCCTCACTTATACAGGTTCATTTTATGAATATATTACTCCAAAATATATATTGAAAGCTTTTGCCGCTTTAAAGAAAGAACACCCGGCGATTACAGATAATATTGAACTTTACTTTATTGGCGCTCAAACAAAGGAGCTTAGAAAATTATCTGTTAAATATGGGTTAGAAGATAATGTGAAAGAATTTGGTTATTTAACTCATATTGAATCAGTTGCAAGAATTAAGTCAAGTGATGTTTTATGGCTTATGGTTGGTAAAGGAAAAAACTGCGATACAATTTCCAGCGGAAAGTTGTTTGAGTATTTTGGAGCCAGAAAACCTATTTTGGCTTGTTTACCGGAAGGAGCACTAAAATCTTTTGCATTACAATATGGTGCTTCATACATTTCTGAACCGGACGACGTTGTTAACATTAAAAATACTTTACTTAACATTTATACTGATTACCGGAAGGGAACTTTTTTAGTTCCAAAAGAAGAATTCATTGAAAAATTCCGCCGTGATTTTTTAACCGAACAATTAACAAAAGAATTACAATTTATGGTTAAAAACAATATATGAATATCTTAATTTTAGGAAGTGGAGGAAGGGAACATGCTTTAGCATTAAAATTTAAAGAATCTCCATTATGTCAAAAACTTTTCGTTTCTCCGGGGAATGGCGGAACATCTCCGATTGCAGAGAACATTCTTCTTTCAACCAAAGAAGATTTACTTGAGTTTTCGACTAATCAAGGTATTACGTTTGTTGTAGTGGGTCCTGAAAAATATTTAGTTGATGGAACGGTCGATTATCTGCGGAGCCACGGAGTCCTAGTATTTGGACCTGGAAAAGACGCCGCAAATATTGAAGGGGATAAACTCTTCGCAAAAAAATTAATGCTTGAGAATAATGTTCCTACTGCCAAATATATAGAATTCTCGACTTCCTCTTCAAAAGAGGACATATACAATTATTTAAAAAAGCAAAAGTATCCAATAGTTATTAAAGCAAATGGATTAGCCGCCGGCAAGGGAGTCGCGATCTGCAAAAATATTTACGATGCGCTTGACGCGGTTCTTTTAAATTTTGATGAAAAAGCTTTTGGTGAAGCAGGAAATACAATATTAGTTGAAGAGTTTCTTGAAGGGGAAGAAGCATCACTTTTTGTTATTTCAGACGGGGAAGATTTCGTTTGCCTGCCGGCAGCTCAAGACCATAAAAGAATTGGTGATAACGATTCAGGAAAAAATACCGGTGGAATGGGAGCCTACGCTCCAGCAGAAATTATAACAGACGAACTTTTAAAAATTATTGAAGATTCAATAGTTAAACCTACTCTTTATGGAATGAAGAAAAAGGGAATTCCTTTCACCGGCTGTTTGTTTTGCGGATTAATATTAACTAAAGATGGACCTAAAGTAATAGAATTTAATGCAAGATTCGGTGATCCTGAAACTCAAGCCGTGCTAAATGTAATTGATGGTGATTTTCTTGAACTTCTCTATTCTGCAGCAAAAGGGAAGATCAATAAAGATGCTGTTAGCTATAATGGAGGAGCTTCAGTTTGTATCGTAACCGCTTCAAAAGGTTACCCTGATGAATATTTAACCGGCTTTGAAATATTTGGGTTAGACCATTTGAAGGAATTACCGGTTAAAGTATATCACGCCGGAACACAATTAAAGGACGGTACACTTTTAAGTAACGGGGGACGAGTTTTGGGTGTAACTTCTTTTGTAACTGATAGGAATTTTCAAGAAGCAATAAAAATTGCTTATCACGCAGTTTCAAAAATTCATTATGAAAATATTTACTTCAGGACTGATATCGGGAAGAGAGCGGTGAAGTTTTAAAAGCGTTTTTTGCACTTATGGAACAAGCATTCTCTTGATACAAATATTGAACAAAACTTACCAATTATTCATGTCATATTAATAAAAACATTAAGCCAATCTTTTTCAACAATCTCACTTTTAATTGGAACTCATCTTATTAAAATTGAGTTATTTAATAAATAACAAAAAGACCATAATCAGAAAAGAAAGTGAAGCATGAGGACTACTCTTCTTATTATTATAACATTATTTTTATTGATCAATATCAACGCTCAGGTAATCAGTTCCGGAAATTTATCGACTTTTGTAGACAGTCTAATATCAGTAATTCCAGACACTTCAAGTTTGAATAAAAATAAATATATCGCTCCATCAGCCCTAGAGAGAGCGACATTTGCCTCTGTTCTCACGAGTATTATTGCAGAACAATATGCGACAGCACATACGGATGCGGGACCTTTGGGTTACCAACTAATCCAATATTCAGACACTTCCGAAACTCCGAATAAAACGTATTACCTACTTCTAAAAACGGAAGTTTCCAGTAATTACTGGGGTTCATATTTTTTTAATCCAAGTTCTGAAAGGCAAAGACTTGTCATTCAGTCACCACATCCAGTTTACGATACCTATACAGGCGCGCAAGGATTTTTTATTTTTAAGAATGTCGGGGCCAGAGCATTTTTTATGGCGGGCGCTCACCGATGTAATAGTAGTTCAACATCAACGTGTGACGGGACTACAACTGTTTGTACAGGATCAACTAGCTCTTTTATGATTTCCGATCAAGCTCATTCAGAAGAAAGTTATTTTCAACGTGGAACTGAAACGCTCGCCGGACTAATTTCCAATTTAATTGTTATTCAAGTTCACGGATTTTCAAAGCAGTTAACAGATCCGGATGTTATTATGAGTAACGGTACGAGAATTAATCCCTCAGGTACAGATTATCTTGATAACATTAAATCAAATCTGCTGGTTGAAGACAACACGCTAACTTTCAAAATCCCGAATGTTGATACCACCTGGGATAGATTAAACGGCACAACTAATCTACAAGGTCGATTTATCAACGGAAGCGGTGATCCATGCGGGACAGCTGCCTCAGCTTCTTCAGGTCGGTTTATTCATATTGAACAGAAAAAAGATGGGTTGAGAAATCCTTCATCTAATTGGTCAAAGCTCGCAAACGCGATCTCAAATTCAATTCCTTTAGAACCTTTACCGGTAGAAATAAATTCCTTTACGGCATCGGCAACTATAACTTCGGTAGTATTAATGTGGGAAACCGCAACCGAGGTAAGTAACTATGGATTCTATGTTGAAAGAAGAACGCATCAAAGTAATGCTGTTCTGAATAACTGGGGTACGCTCGGTTTTGTGCTAGGAAATGGAACCAGCAATTCGTCAAAATTTTATTCTTTCACAGATACTTCACCACATTCAGGGCAATATCAGTATAGACTAAAACAAATGGATGTCGATGGACAATTCAAGTATAGTAGGGTAATTGAAGTTTCCTTTGAAAAAATCCTCCATTTTGAGTTGAATCAAAATTATCCTAATCCTTTCAACCCGGAAACAACTATTAGGTTTCAAATTCCTCAATCCGGAAATGTATCGCTAAACGTTTATGATGTTTTAGGAAGAAAAATTGCCACGTTAGTGGATGAATATAAATTAGCCGGAAAATATCAAGTTATTTTTAACGGAAAAGAACTGGCAAGCGGAGTTTATTTCTACAGACTTCAATCAGGAAATTTCATCGCGGAAAAGAAAATTGTTTTAATTGAGTAACAAATTAAAGATATTTAAAAGTAGAAAATATTTTTGAAGGAGTTGTATGCAAAAGCCACTTATAGAAAAGTTAGAACTGTTAATAAAATTAGAAAATGATTCCAAACCAATGTGGGGGAAAATGTCCCCTCAACACATGATTGAACATTTAATTTTAGCAGTTAAATCAGGTAATGGAAAAATTCATAAAGGATGTTTTAATCCCCCTGAAAAAATTCCCACACTAAAGAGATTTCTAATGAGTGAAAGACCCTTGCCGAGAGATTTTGTTAATCCGCTGATTGGTCCCGACTTATTACCTTTAAAATATGAGAACCTTGAAAGTACAAAACTTGCCCTCAAGCAAGAATTAGAAGATTATTATACTTACTTTGAAGAAAATCCAGATGCTACCTTTATTAATCCCACCTTTGGTGAATTGAACAAAACTGAATGGGATGTTTTCCATGAAAAACACTTTAAGCACCATTTTAAACAGTTTGGATTATACGACTAAAACGATTTGTTGCTAAGTTGATCCATCCTTTAAAACCTTTTATGATGCACCCGCCGTTTATAAATAATATTACCATTGTTTTGCCTTCTCCTTATTTCTCTGTTACGCACAATTTTATGCCCAGAACTATAAAATGGTAATAAATTTCTCTTACCCCGAAAAAAAGTTTTAATAATTAAAATAAATTAGGTAATTTTGCACCAATACCTTAATAAAGTAGGTATTGACGCAAAATTAACAATAAGTGTAAGGACAATTGATGAAAAAATATAACTATCTACCATTTCTGGCATTACTTACAATAGCAGTTTTGGGAGCTTTTCTGAACTATAATTATTCCCATGTACAAGGCGGACCATCCAACCCGGCAGATATCGCCTGGATGTTAACTGCTACGGCTTTGGTTTTGTTAATGACTCCCGGATTATCTTACTTTTATGGTGGAATGGTTAGCTCCAAGAATATTATTTCAACAATGCTGCAGAGCGTTATCGCAATGAGTGTTATCAGTGTTATTTGGGTTGTTGTTGGTTTCAGCCTTTCATTTGGAGATTCGATTGGGGGAATTATTGGAAATCCATTAACTTACTTTATGTTCAGAGGAGTGGGGGAGGGGACACATCCGGGATTATCTCCAACCATACCGCTTCTACTTTTTGCAATGTTTCAGTTGAAATTTGCGATCATTACGCCGGCGCTAATTACCGGTTCATTTGCCGAACGAGTCCATTTTTCAGCATATCTTCTTTTTATGATCCTCTTTACTCTTTTTATTTACGCTCCGTTGGCGCATTGGACTTGGCATCCAAGCGGGTTTTTACGAAATATGGGTGTTCTCGATTTTGCCGGCGGTACCGTTGTTCACATGTCAGCCGGATTTGCCGCGTTAGCCGGGGCAATATTTCTTGGAAGAAGACACTCCCATATTAAACAAGAGAAACACGTACCCGCAAACATTCCCTACGTTATTCTTGGAACCGGATTGTTATGGTTCGGTTGGTTCGGTTTTAATGCGGGCTCAGCGCTTGGCGCAAATAGTTTAGCCACTTTAGCTTTTGCCACAACAAATACCGCTTCAGCGGCTGCTGCGCTATCATGGATATTTTTTGATATTTTACTCGGTAGAAAGCCTTCCGCTTCAGGCGCAAGTATTGGTGCTGTTGTTGGTTTTGTAGCTATCACACCGGCTGCCGGTTATGTTTCAATCGGTGCAAGTCTTTTCATTGGAGTAGTAGCTTCGGTTATTAGCAATCTTGCCGTAACATGGAAATCCAGATCGAGATTGGATGATACGCTTGATGTTTTCCCCTGTCATGGTCTGGGTGGAATTGTTGGAATGATTCTCACTGCTGTTTTTGCAAAAGATTTGGGATTGGTTTACGGACAAACACAAACATTTTATATGCATCTTCTTGGTTTAGTGATAGTCTCCGTTTTTACATTTGGCGGTTCTTATTTTTTATATAAGATCACCGATATGCTTATCCCGATTCGTGTTACAAAAGATGAGGAAAAAATCGGGCTTGATTTAAGCCAACATGAAGAAAGTATCCATGTGGGATTTTAATTGATAAATTTTTCACGTTGATAAAAACACATATTAAAAAGTAGTGAGAGTCATTGAGCTTTTACTACTTGTCATATAAAGGGGAAAATTGTATGCTTAGATTTTTTAACTTATGACATGACTTCTTTCCGAAAAACCGATTAACCGGAGAAAAAAGTAAAACAAAAAAAATAAAAGTTTTTATTTGACACTCACCTGAAATTTCTTAAGTTTCTTTTGTAGTTTGATTTTACTAATTATTCCATTGGTAGAATTGTTCCTTTTCATTCATGGTAAATCGTATGATCATTTTTAATTCGATAAAAAGCGCTTAATCTGTATATATTCTGTTCATTCTTTTTAAATAAATAGTTCTAATTATCAATCATAACTTCATAGAGGAAAACATGAAAAAATTACTTACCTTCTTGTTTTTGGTTTTCTTGGTATCTAATGCACTCTGGGGTCAGCTTAGCGGAACCTTAACAGTTGGAACGGGGGGAAATTATACTACCCTTGGTGCCGCCATTACTGATCTCAATACGGTTGGTGTAAGTGGTCCGGTAACTTTCTCACTTACCGATGCAACATATACCGAAATAGCTACAGAACTCGTTATAGCTCCCACTTTAAATCCTCCTTCGGCAACTGCCACCGTTACCTTTAAACCTGCTGTAAGCATCGCACCTGTAGTTACTATAAGTGGTTGTGTTGCAACATCAGGGGCATCTCAATATACGGGATTCTCTATTAATGGAACAGGGCACATTACCATTGATGGTTCGAATGCTGTCGATGGAACTACAAAAGATTTAACTTTTAGTATCAATGATGCTACAAACGGAAGAAATGTAATTCAATTGTTTGGTAATTGTGATACTGTAACAATTAAAAATGTTAATCTTAATTTTCTTGCCCCTATGAGTACAGCTAGTACGACTCGGGGTATTTATTTGAATGGACAATCAACAGGCGCCTGTGATAATTTCACTCTACAAAACAGTAATGTTGGAGATGCAACTAATACTCCATATTATGCGTCAAGCGTTACGGGCTCATCAGGAAGCGGAATTTATTGTACAAATGTTGTAATTACACAAAATAATTTATTTGGAAGAGTTCGTCCCGTTTATCTTTATTATGTGGGAACCGATGGTACGGTTTCCGAAGTATCCAATAACAATATTTACACTTACGGCGGCGCCAACGCTTCAACAACATATACCATTATGTTCAATGTTTGGGCAGGAACTTTCAATTTTTTCAACAATACATTGCCGACACTTGCGACAGCTAATGCTAGCGGTACAAGCGGTATCTATGGAATTAGCGGATTAGGCTCAAAAACCGGTGCAACATGCAATATTTATAATAATTTTATAGGTGGTGATGTAGCTGTTACCGGAGTAGCTGTCCCGTCTGTTGTTTCATTGATGTATTTGCAGGATAATGGAATATATAATGTATACCACAATACCTTTAGATATAATAGTATAACACCGGCTACGGAAAGATCGTGCATTCATATCAGTGGCGCCTCTGTTGTCGCTAATATTAAAAATAATATAATAACAAATGAAAATGATGCAGCCAACGCATATTGCATTTGGTGGAAGAAAACCGGAACATTAACATCAAATTATAATGATTTATATGTTTCCGGCGCTACTGCTAATGTTGGTTATATGGGAACATCTGTTATTCCGACTCTTACTGACTGGAAAGATTCTACTTCACAAGATGGCAATTCCGTTTCGAAAGCCGTTACATTTGCTTCTACAACCGATCTTCATTTAGCGGATCCGTCTTTAAGTGATGCTGATTTAGCCGGTATCTCGGTTGGAATAACCACTGATATTGATGGAAACTTACGCGATCCACTTGCCCCTTATAAAGGAGCTGATGAGGGTGTTCATGTTGTTGGTGTTATAGGCGATATTTATGTAGGAAATGCCGGAACAGCACCAGGAGCGACTAATCCTAATTTTGCTTTGCTTAAAGATGCGTTTGATTATTTAAATAGCGCTACGTTTACGGGAGATGTTACTCTTTATATTACCAGTGATATTACTGAACCATATACCGGTTCAGTGGGCATCGGTTTAGCGGTTAATCCTGATCCATATACACTTACTATTAAACCTTATTCTGGTGTTCAACCTGTTGTTACGTTCAATTATCCTACCGATCTAAATTCGGGTCCCTCGGGAGCGTTTGTAATAGGAATTCCCGGAAAAGGAAATGTAGCATGGGATTCGCTTCGTGCGACAAAAAACATTGTTATTGATGGTTCAAATACTGTTGGTGGAACAACGAGAGATCTAACTCTTCAATCTGCAACAACTGCTCAGAGGAATGGAATGCCGATAGTAGTTGCCGGAGATGTTTCAAATCTAACGGTAAAAAATTGTAATATTTATCATAAAGCGCAAGCTGTTAGTACTTCAAACTTATTTATTAGTGCGATTATGATAAGATCGAGAAATTATCTAACTAAAGATTGGGTTCCAAACCATCTTACGTTTGAAAATAATCATATAAGTTCTAATTTTAGCGGTGTTCCTCAGAACGCACAAGCAATTGGAACTTACCAATCTGGTACTCCCGTTCCATCTGTTTTCCCGAATAATATAACAATCAAAAATAATTTACTTGAAGGGAAGAGAAGAGTTATTGCACTGTACCAAGCCGGAAGTGTGGATATCGCAAATAATGAAATAATTCTGAATCAGGATATTGTAGCTAATACTTCTAATGAAGCGATCTATGCGGTTTCTGTTATGGCAGGCTCAGTAGTAAATATTTACAATAACAAGTTCTCAAAGCTGTCCTCAATGTCTTCCGGTACCAGCTATGGGATCAATGGTATTAGCATTGAATCTAATGGTACTTACAATGTCTATAATAACATGATCACCGGTTTTGAATTGACTGCCGCCAATCCAACAGCATTTTTAACCGGTATTAAAAATTCATCTGCGACCGATACTCTTAACTGTTATTTCAATACTATCTTCATGAATGATATTGCTGATATTGGAACCGGCGCAGTCGCATATAAAGGCTTAATGATCTCAAACGGCGTAAACGATGTTAAAAACAATATCGTTTTCTCTAATGAGCCGAGCTTTGTAAATTATTGTTTCTCAAAAGAAGGTGTAGCCGGAACTTTAACTTCAAATTATAACGATCTGTTCGTGCAAGATAATGTGAACGGAAAAGTTGGTTATTGGAATGCTGCTGATGCTCCTACATTGGTTGATTGGCAGACGGCTTCTACACAAGACGCAAATTCAAAATCTGTGTTTGTTAACTTCGTTTCTACTTCAGATTTGCACTTAACAGGTGCTTCTGATGGTGATCTGAATCTTATCGGTACTCCTCTTGCCTCTGTCTTGACTGATATTGACGGTGATACAAGACATTTAACTTTCCCATACATTGGCGCAGATGAGTCAAATACGCCTTTACCGGTTGAATTAACTTCCTTTACCGCTTCTGCAAAGGGTAATGTTGTTGAATTAACCTGGCAGACTGCTACCGAAAAGAACAGTTCTTATTTCGAAGTCCAAAGAAAATCTGACAAAGCTACCTGGACTTCGATTGGAAAAGTTAGTGCAGCTGGAACAACAACTGAAAAAGCTAAATACAGCTTTACAGAAAAAGATGTAAAAGGAGCAGTTGCTTATTACAGACTTAAAATGGTTGATCTCGACGGTAGCTACAGCTACTCAAAAGAAGTTGAAGCAAAAGTTGATCTTCCGGTTAATTTTGAGTTAAGCCAGAATTATCCAAATCCGTTCAACCCTTCAACCACAATTAAGTATGCGGTTCCGGTTGATTCAAAAGTAAGACTTGAAATTTATTCGATGCTTGGTGAGTTGGTAACTACATTAGTTAACGATTTACAGCCTGCAGGAAATTATTCGGTAGCTTTTGACGCATCCAGATTTGCAAGCGGTACTTACATCTACAGATTAACAGCAGGCACAACAGTAATGACGAAAAAAATGTTGTTGATCAAATAGTATTCAGTTCTCAGTCCGCCGCGGCGGATTAGTTTTCAGAAAAAATCCCTCGCAAATGCGGGGGATTTTTTTTGTGGTTTTTTTATTTTCTAGTATAGTATTACTTCATACTACATCCGCGTATCCAAGTCATGGCTTAGGAGGTTCAACTATTGAAGGATGCCGGTATTAAAAATCTTTTCTTTGACTCAATGTTAAAATATACTAAGTTTCATTTGCATTTAAAATATTTTCAATGCTTTTGGAAAGTACTGTTCCTTGATTCACCCGGATATAATATTTTTTAAGAATATAATTACTTGAATTTTATTAATTAATTAATTCAAAAAATAACAAAACGAGGTACATATGCGTAATCTAATACTTACTTTTCTATCAATAGTTATGTTTACGGGACTTAGCAATTCCCAAGTAACAACATTGTGGGAGAAATCAGCAACTGCAGGAACAAAGCCTGTCTGGGAAACAGGTAGTGTAAACAGAGGTATTGGTTCAGGATTCGTCGGCGCTAATGCGAGACTCTATATTGTTACAAGAAGCGCTTCATTTGGAGGGAAGCAAATTTTAATTTTCAATGCTACTTCAGGGGACTCTGTTGGTATGTTGGATACAACAGGTTTAGTTGGTGGACTCTACGCTGTTAATGATGTCGAAGTTTCTTCTGATGGAATTATTTATGTCGGAAACATGACATTAGATGCTACCACAACTTCATTTAAAGTTTATGCCTATTTATCTGAAGGCGCCGCACCGGTCGAAGTAATTAATTATACTTCAACTGCTGCGATGAGACTAGGTGATAAATTTACCGTAACCGGATCAACGGCAGACAATTCAGTAACGATCTGGGCGGCAGCAGCAAATGCCACCGGCGACGTTGTAAAATTTACCACAACCGATAACGGTACAACATTTATACCACAAGTTTTGAACGTAGGAACATTAGTTTCGTTTTCATCCGCGGCTGTAGGCGCATTAGCTAATGGTGATTTTTACTTTAACGCACACGGAATGAACGCACAAAAATTTTCCTCAACCGGAAGTTTAATTGGTACAATTCCAAATACAGTTTTGGGTACAAGCGGAAGTTCTGTAAAATATTTGTCTACTTTCTTAGGAAGTGAATATATACTTGCGAATGATTTACTGACTGCTAATAATGGTGCAAAGATCATTAAAGTTCCAGGTGGTGTACCTTCTGCGGCAAGTCTAATTGGTTCAACTCCCGTTCTAGGTGCAACTTCAGCCGGGGGACTGGGAGATGTATCCGTTCTAAAAATTAGTCATTATGTTTTTAACGTTTATGTTTTAGCAACCAACAACGGTTTTGGCGCATACCAAGTTGACCTAACACCACAATTATCGGGTGATTATTACATTCCACAAGGATCAAATCCGCTAGGATTCAATACACTAAACGATGCCGTCGCCACATTAAATGTCGGAGTAATAACCGGAGCCG